>Ga0182746_1000640_pt1 | contig 43356 bp, 47 predicted proteins | sample eDN3rd30CBELigOP_FD_128881 | JGI IMG/M metagenome (GOLD analysis project Ga0182746, IMG submission 128881) | Enriched Organic Plus compost microbial communities from Emeryville, California, USA - eDNA 3rd pass 30_C BE-Lig OP (version 2) (version 2) ...
ATCAGCATACCGAAGGGGTAATAATCATAGCGGTTCTTCACCTCGGCCGTGTAGTATTCCGGGAAGGGCACATTGTCCTCCAGGCCGCAGTGCAGTTCCTTGCGGTCGGTAAGTACCACATGCTCTCCCGACTTGAAAGCGGGATTAATGGCTGTAAGGGTTTTCCAAACCCAACATCCATTGAAATTCCCCAAATGGTCGCTTAGCTCATATCTTTTATCCCCACGGTACACCGATTGTATCGTTTCTGTTACGGGAGTGAAAGTAAGCTTTTTATTCCTTTCCCACAAACCTAAGCGACTGCTGCCGTACAGAATGTAACGTTTTTCATAACATTATTACTATGCGTGGGCAAAAGCCCTTTTCCAATTTCACCGGCAGCCGCGCTACCTTTGGGATGTACACCCTGCGGGTTAGCACCACGGCAGGTATCGCGCACGGAGCAAACGCTTTTTTTCAATTTACCCTTTTAGGGTACGTTTCATCAAAGAACGTTTGGTTTTGATAGAGTAAACATTACCCTCGTGGACGATGCGTTGAATACTACATAAGAACAATCATTGAAATGTAATTATTGCTATCTATATTATCTTTACCAAATTGATCTATATACTCAAAGCTCCTTTGGATTGACTGATCATAAAAAGAAACCTCTATAAAACATTTTGAGCAATTTTTCAGTTTAAAATATAAATATCCATCAGGCATTTCTGGTTTTTTAGAAGCAAGGAAGTTCTTAAATTCTGTCCCATTCTGACCAACATAAACATAATCCTTTACAATCGCAGTGTCTTTAATGATAATTCTATTTACAGTCTTATCAGATAGCGTTCTCGTTTCAAATATAATAGAAGCATCCTTACGCCCCTCTCGTGAAACGCTTTTTGTATAAAATAGTACTCCTTCATCGGATTCATCTATCCCGTTCACTATAAAAAGAGATTTATCCTCAAATTTAACACTATCTATATGCATTCCCAAAAAACCTGATAATTTACTTAAAGTAAATAATTTATATACTACATCCGCATTCTTTCTATTTGTGATGCATCCACATATAAATAAAATAGTAAAAAGTGCTACTAACGAAATTCTTATTTTTCTCATAAAACTAAAATTTAATATGGAGCGGTCGATGGAGGAGTTATTGCTTGTTTAATACCTTCTATGACTTCATTATAGGCTTGTTTTATTGTTCCCCAAAAAGATTTACCGCTTGACTCATTCTGCTTAGACGGCGTTACTACGGGGTCCACTTCCTGTGTTTTATTCTTTTCTTCAATTGACTTATTCTGTTCTGCAATATTTACAGTTGGAACTTTTGTATAATCTCCACCATATTCCTCAAAAAATTGTTTATTAGTTAATCGTCCATATTGAGTTGCTTCTGGGTCAATTTCCCTACCATCTTTATCTACCGCATCGACATGTAAGTGTGGCTGTTTTGTTCCCGTCGACCCCGTTTCCCCCAAAATTTGCCCCTCTTTTACTAAACTTCCTTCAGCAAGTCCCTCTGCGACTGAGTTAATATGCAAAAACCTAACTACATCTCCATTTGAATATTGCACTTTAATATACTTAGCGCCTTTACGAGTAGAACCAATATCTACTACTTCTCCATCACCAAGAGAATAAAATGGAGTTCCAACAACTGCTCTATAATCTATTCCTATGTGTGGGTTTGTTGCACCTGGTGGTCTATCTGTATCCCGATAAGTAGATGTTCTTACCACTGTATTTTTTAGTCCCCAACCACCATTTTTAGCATCTTTTTTATTTATTGCAGTACTTCCTTTTAAAGGCCATTCTATCCTACCGTCAATATCAGACCAATAGTTTGGATTATTAAAAAAGGCTCTATATGGTGTCCAACTTGGCGCTTGGGCTGTTAAAGGGTCTGTACTTAACCAACGTCCGATACGACTGTCATATACCCTATACTCAAATGAGTACGCCGTTCCTTCCACGCCATACACCTCGTCATCCTTCTCTTGTCCATTAAAGCCATAAAAATAACCCCTTCTGTGGCCTTTTTGGGGAAAAGGGTCGCGCATGGCGGTTCGGGTATTTACGGTATACGGGTACACAGGTCAAAAATACGAAAATGTACTTTAAATAAAAACCCCGCTATTAGCGGGGAGAAGGCCGTAATGGGTTTTATTTTCTTTGTGTTTTGCCATTGTTAATTTGACTATCTTTGAGGCATGGCAAGTAAGAACACATCAATCTTAGAACTGTTCCCGGAAGAGGTAAAAGTAGCACAGGATTACACCGCCACCTTTGCTGATAACATGAAACTGCCAATCCACAAATGGTACAGATACACCGCCGGATTTTCTGCTGCCTGGGTAAATGAGGTAATTCGGGAAGAGCGAAAGAATGGACGAACCAGGATAATTGATCCCTTCGCTGGCTCTGGAACAGTCCTTTTGGAAAGCGAATTTGAAGGTGTTGAATCCTACGGCGTAGAAGCGCACCCCTATGTATACCGCATTGCGAAAGCTAAACTGAATTGGAATTATCCAGCCAATGAATTTAAAGAGAATGCTCTTTTGCTTCTGAGTAGAGCCAAAACAATATCTATCACAAAAACAGACTATCCCAAGCTCATAGCGAATTGTTATCCGCTTGAAATAATCCAAAAGCTGGAAGCACTGAAACAAGCATGGTTTGAGATAAACCAAGATGAAGAAATTAGAAATTTCAACTGGTTTATTATCACAGCGATCCTCAGAACAACCTCCCCAGTTGGGACTGCTCAATGGCAGTACATACAGCCCAATAAAACGAAGGCAAAAGTTATTGATCCATTTGTAGCCTTTGAGACAAAGGTCAATGATATGTATTTTGATATGAAACTTGCTCAATCTCGGTTTAATAATGTGGTTGACTCGGTAATGCTCAATGAGGATGCAAGAAATATTGAATCAATTCCTGATGGATGGGGTGATCTGGTGATTACCTCGCCTCCTTATGCTAATAACTATGATTATGCTGATGCTACACGGCTCGAAATGACCTTTTGGGGAGACATTAGCGGCTGGTCTGATCTTCAGGATAATGTTAGAAAACACCTGGTTCGCGCCTGTACTCAGCACGTTTCAAAGTTAGGAAGCAGTATTGATGATATCCTGGCGAATCCCCGGCTTGCAATTATTCGTGATGAACTTGTTGATGTATACGAGCAACTAAAAGTTGAGCGGCTCAGTCACGGCGGGAAAAAGAACTATCATTTTATGATCGCTGCCTATTTTAACGATCTTGCAGATGTGTTCCATTCACTTAGAAGAGTAACCAGCGAAAACTGTAAAATGTGCTTTGTCGTTGGGGACTCCGCTCCTTATGGAATTTATGTTCCGGTTGATCGGTGGTTAGGCGAATTGGCTGTTGCTGCAGGCTTTTCAGATTACTCTTTTGAGAAGTTACGGGATAGAAACGTTAAATGGAAAAACAGAAAACATAGAGTACCGCTCCACGAGGGCAGACTTTGGATTAATAGCTAAAAAGAATGGCGGAATCATTATCACATAAGTTTGGCCAAATAATTGGCGACCTACTCGAATTGGCACTGGAGCCTCATCTGCGTACCTTTGCTAATGAACACGAGCTATTCCTGGATAAAAAGGGGAAACGATTAGCGCGAGCCGGAGTAAAAGTAACCTGGATCGATGGAAATAACAACAAGCATGATCTCGACTTCGTACTTGAACGGAAGGGAAGCGCAACACTTGTTGGAACCCCGGTAGCCTTTATTGAATCTGCCTGGCGACGCTACACAAAACATTCGAGAAATAAAGCACAAGAAATTCAAAGCGCTATTCTGCCATTAGTTGCTAAGTATCAAAGTGCTTCACCGTTTATTGGAGTGGTATTGGCTGGTGTTTTTACGGAAGGCGCTATTACTCAGCTCAAATCAAATGGATTCAATGTACTCTATTTCCCTTATGAAACTGTTATAAAGGCATTTGCAAAGTTTGGCATTGATGCAACTTTTGATGAGAGAACACCAGAATCTGATTTCAGATCTAAAATAACGCAATGGAATGCTCTGTCAGAGAACAATAAAGCCGATATAGCAAAAGAACTTTTAGCTCTCAACCAAGAAGGTGTTAACGACTTCTTCTCTGCTTTGGCTCGTTCCATTACGCGCCTTATAGAGAAAATTATTATTCTGCCGTTACACGGTGAAGAGGCTGTTGTCACTAACGCTTCTGACGCAATAAATTTTCTTAATCAATATACTCAGATTAATCAATCTAAGCCCTTTCACAAATACGAAATCATTATTCGCTATAATATAGGAGATAAGATAGAAGCAAGTTTTCGAGACAAGCAGGATGCTATCAAATTTCTACAGGCATATCTTTGATTCACAGCACCTCCATCGGATGCACCTCATTGATAAACTCCGTATCGTTAAAATCAATCTCTGAGCGGTAGGCTTCCGTGCTGCTCGGCCACTTATGCCCGGCAAAGAGCTGTACCTCCTCCACAGACCGATGTTCCTCATTGATCTTATTGTAAATAACGCTTTTGCGGATGGCTTCCGCTGTCATGGGCTTATCCGGGTACAGGAACCGGTACCTGCGCAGGATGGAACCGATACCGCTCACCGTTTCTTTCATAGCCCGGGTACCCACGATCAGGTACTGGCAGGTGGTGTTGCCTTTGAGCAAATATGCTCTGCTGTGTGTCAGGTAGTCATTCAGGAGCATATATTGCGAAGGATGCAGGGGAAGTATCCGCCCATTGGTGCTACGAGTACGCCGTATCTTTATGGTTCCGGCATCGAGGTCAATATCCTCGCATACAAGGGCCACCAGCTCTTGAGACATTAGCCCCTGATGTACCAATATCGACACCACCACCGCATTGCGTAACTGAAGGTTTATAAAATAGGGAACGTCCTGCCGGGAATATTCCACTAAACCCCGCAGCTCTTTGGGGCTTAATACCTCTGAACGATCAAAACCGCGCTTTTTGGTTCCCTTGATCGAATACCCCGGCGGGAACGGATGTTCCTTTCTGATTCCCGTATACACCAGGAAGGAGTACAGCCATTTGATTGCGGTGAATATCCGGTTTGCTGCACCACTCAGCGTACCGTCCTTGCGGCGATACTGCTCGTTAAGATCAGCAAAAACCCGGGTAATATCCGTGTGCTGGTAGGTCGCATAACTCGGATGTCGGTCAATGAACCGCCGTATCTCGTACAGGTAACTGTCGATAGATCGGGGACTACGGATATACCGTTCCAGGTACTGTTCTAAACGCGAATATTCCATTATGAAAGCAAGTGAGGTTGATACTTTCTTGTTTTGGTGTAGATATGAGTACTGTCCGGACTGGCGTGTCCCAGGAATGCCTGCACCCAAGCCATCGACGCACCCCGCTCGATGAGGTGGGTAGCAATGCTGTGCCGAAGCAGGTGCGGGGTTACGTTCTTCCGAATGATCTCCGGACTGCCGGTACGCTGTGCCAACTCCAGTACGGTTTCATAGATATGATCCCCAGCAAGGCGACGTCCCTGTATATTGAGGAGGTATGCCGGTTCTACGCCCGCATCCACGCGGGACTGCAGCAGCCGTGGACGGTAATTGCGCTCATAGTGCCTCAGGTTCGCAATAACCGTATTACTCAACGGTATGCTTCTGTACTTCCTGCCCTTGCCCTCCCGGACATACAAGATACGGTTATGGATCTGTACATCCCCGGTATCCAGGTGACGGATTTCACTCCTGCGCAGTCCGCAACCATACGCTAAGGAGAGGATCGCGGTATCCCTCGGATCACGGCAGGCTGCAAAGAGGCTCCGTATCTCTGCCATGTCCAGTATGTTTTGGATGCTCCGCTCCGGACGGATCAGCTTCGGGAAGGGAACCGTATAGGCGATCATTCCTGAGGCGTAGGCATAATCAAACAGCATGCCCACGCTGGCCCGGTGCGTGGCAATAGTACCGACGGAAAGCAATGCACCGCTGCGCTGGTTGGGGCGGGATTCTAAATACTCCATGTACTTGTTCAGGGTTTCCCCATCCACCGAACCGATGCTGCGCCTGCCATTCCGCTCTGCGTACAGGATAAATTCGAGGGCATAGCTGATATAGGATTCGCCATGCGATGAAGCATAGTTCTGTGAGCGGATATAGACACAGAACTCCTGAAACAGTTTTTGCCAGTCCTTGCTTGAGGGTGTGTCGGGTCGTATCGCTTTCATGTCTTCCATATATAGTCTTTGCTTCACCGTCCGCTACGGGTGTATCTTGTGCTGCTGCCAGCTTGTAGTGGCCGGTGGCGGTGTCACGGTAATCGTATTCAGTTGGGCAAGTAAGGTTTCCCGGATGCGCTCCCGCTCTTTGGCGGCATCGTCCCAGTAGTCGATTTCATATACAAACCCCTTATTCGCAGTACCACCGCTAATGCGGATATACTCCCGCTCCCGCAGCCCCTGCAAGAAGTACTGCGTATGGCTTTTGGAATACCTGAGCGCGTGGCGGATATCCCGCTGCCGAAAGCGTCCATTCGGGATGTGTGTTTTTACGTGACGTTTCAGTTGTTCAAAGAATGTCCGCAGCCCGGTGTCCAGGTCGTCGGATTTGATAAAGATGCTCCCGGCAAACAGCTCAATGGCCATGCGGGCATCTTCGACCGTTGCGATCAGCTGACCCTGCTCGTCCTGCTCCCGCTGGTACTGGTGCAGTAAGGTGATCTGTTCCAGGAAATTTAAGAACTGTTCGTTCAACCTGCGCAGCGTAAGCCCGGTGGCGGGTATCTGCAAGCGGTGAGCAAAGGGGATCACAACCGGGTAGCTGTGCAGTACGCCATGCATGTCCCGCAGGAAGGCTTTGGCAGCTTCTTCGTCCTGTACGTTTACCAAACCTGCCCGAAGCCGGTTCTGCCGCTCAACAATGGCGCGGGTTTGTTCCTCGCTCTCTTCCACCCCGAATACGATGCTGCGACTGTAGTTGTCGTAATATACCGCGCTGGTGGTGGCTGAGAGCGATGCAAAGGAAGCCCGTATCTCCGTGTTTTTTGACTGAATATCTCCGGTCTTGCGGTCTTTATACGGACGCAGGTTTGTAATGCTGCCCGCCGACTGAAATTCCCGCAAGGCAAACTGCGTTTCGCTATCGAGGCCGTCCCAGTCCTGGATCAGGATCAGTTTTCGGTGCAGGTCGTTGCTATCCATGTAAAACAGGCTCATGGAACTGGCACGGGTAAGCGACAGCACCGCATCCTGTGGCAAACACTGCGCGACGGTATTGATCAGGTAACTTTTGCCCGATCCGCTGGTACCTTGCACCAGGGCGCTCAAGGGATGTCGATGCTGAAACGATGCCGCTACCACAAAGGCAGCCTGCCTAGTCAACTCCTCGCCGATGATACCCGCTTCGCCTAATTTTCGGTTGATGTTGTCCATTAGGTTCGGGTCTTTGAGGAATGCCTGCAGCTCCAGTACACGGGCATGGGGCAATACCGGGCGTATTCGCTCCTGCCGGGTCGTGCTTGTACTGAGTCGTTCGTCCCGGATAGCATCTAACTGCAGCAAGAGGAACATCAGGTCGCTCTCGACCGCATGCGGGGACACATCCATATCCTGTGCCTCTCCCGCTATCGTATTACGGTCGTTGACGTTGTACAGGTCATACCTGCCGGTGATCACCGCACCGTTTGGAAAGCAGATCTTCAGCGTAACCAAGAGGCTGCTGAGTTCCATACCAATCTCGCCCTGTATGGCGTATTCCGCGACCTCGCTTTCATAGACCCATTTTTGGGCATGTACCTGTCGCAGACCGGAGGGGATCAGTGGAACGTCTATATCTGCCGCAGGCGGCTCCACCATAACGGAGGGTTCTGCAGTGGGTATACTTTCCTGGGCTTTGCCATCCAGTAAGCGTTGCAAACCGGGTAGTCCTTCTGCTACCCAAATGCTGTTTATCGTTGTACCGTTTGGTATTGGTATATGATCCACTTCCAGGTGCGGAAATTCATTCCGTATCTTTTCTGTAACCTCTGTATCACAACCGATACAGGTTACTCTTTGTATGGCTGTACTGCGAAGTACTTCGATATGCTGGGACAAGAGCTGCCCGTTGATGAGCGAAAGCACAGCTTCGCGGTTATCCGGGAGACAAGATTGCAACACGGTTGCGGCAGACAAAGGTTCCGGCAGGATATACAGCCGGGTGGTCGCCGGGGAAGGATACCCCGGAAATAAACCCTGTTCATTCAAAAAGTACCCCAGTGGCTGCGCCAGCTTAAAACGCCATGCGTAGAAGTTCACGACCTCACCCCGATCATCTTTCAGTGGCCACACAATGCCATCCATTCCAAACGTCGTATACGAAGGTCTACCCTTAGAAAACTTGCCATTCGCCGTTAATATGCCGATGTCGACCAGGGGCTGCAATTCCGCTTCCGTCTTCCGATGCCCGATCTGTCCCGAGGCAAACCCGGCTCCGCCCGCCTCTGCCGATAGTCCGATGGATTGTAGAAAATCCCGCGCCCCACTCGTTTTGCCGCTATGCAGCCCGTTTACAAAAGTTTGGTACACCCGGCGGAAGGTGTCTTTCTGTTCTTGTGTATGCATTGTAATAGGTATTTTTTCATTAAACACACCTTTTAAGAGGTAAAAGTAATCAATACACCTTTAATAAGAGGTATTTTGATGAGATTTTTTTCTTTTGAGATATGATTTTACCTTTGGCTCTATGAGTATTGAGCAAATACTGGCATATAACATCCTGCGTATCCGTAAGGGAAAAGGCTGGTCACAGAAAGATCTCTGTGAAAAAACCGGCTTAACCCAGGGACAGCTCTCAGCCTTTGAGAACGGACGCATACCGCCCAATATTAAAACCATAGAACGCATTGCCCTGGCACTCGACGTACCGGTGTATGAGCTATTCCGAAACCCGGACGGCAAAAGCCAGTCCCTGCAGGAAAAAATGGACGCTATTTTGCAGCTCCCGCCGGAGAAACGGGCAGCCTTATTAGAAGTGATTGATTCGGTGATACGAGAGAATGAGGGGAGAAAGGTTGAGTAAAAGTATATACATTACTGCTCGGTAACACTTGCCTGTACCCGGACAGAGGCCCCGGCTTCTTCTTCAAAGAAATGCTCAAAAAAGCGGGCGGCACAGGTAAATGACTCGTCTTCATCCCGTGTGCGACTTTCGTAAATGATCCGTATATCCATATTCTCCATACGAACCAGTGGCTCTTTAGCTTTGAGCATACTACGCACCGTTTCAGGTTCTTTATCCACCACCTTTTGAAACGCCGATTTTGTAAATGAAATGCCCGGTTCATTGTGCTGCATATCGCTAAAAACAAGCATAACGGTGTGCGCGCAGCCGCGCTCTTTCATATTGGCAGCCGTTTTAAGGAGGGACTGATATACAAGGGAATGTCCCCGTCCCGCTGTTTCCGGGGCGGGGATGGCAGCACGCACCACGCTGTCCAGTTCCCGTGTAAACCGTTTTACCCGCATTTGCCGAATACCGCTGCTGGCAAAGAGTGGAGCCTCCGCGTCGATATCTACCCAGGTAGAACGTGTATGCGACACATCCGAAATCGTACTCACCAGTACCGATAGCCCGGCATACGGATCGGCATGCAGAGGCGATATCTGCAGAATTTCTCCGGCACTCGGATAGGTAGGCATAGGATCGGTCTGATCGACCACCACGCAGATGCATTGTTCCGGCACCGGCTTCTGTTTCGGGGAACAGGCAGCAAGGCTTGCTACCAATAAGAGGATCGGTAACAAAAATCCCCGGTTCCGGCTGTTGCTTCCCGTTTGCGGAAAATTGAATTCAAACGGATAGGGAGCTGCCATTTCCTTGCTGAATGTATGTCCGTCTGTCCGAAATCCGGCATTCGTACTCAGGTATTGGTAATAGGCTTGCTCTGCACATGTCCGGAGCAGGGTAAGGTGTAATTGACTGAACTCATCATTTTCTTGCGCCTCTTTTTGATACCGCTCATGCTTTTTCTTCCGGTCGGCCATCTCCGTTTCCAGCCGTTTTTCTTCCGCTACGGCGGCCTTTAGCTCTTTGCGGTCAGCATATTCCAGGGTGGAGTTGCCGTTTTTCATTACCCGGTGCAGGTACAGGCTCAGTCCGGCTCCCAGTGAAAATACCAAGATAGAAACAGCGGCAAAGGGAAGCACCGCTACCTCTACCACGATACCTTCGTTCGCAAACTGCGCCTGCTGGAAATCCGCCCGTATCATTGCTAAGTAATAAAATACAGACCCTGCAAGACCAAGTACCGTTAACCCACGGGAACTCCGCCCCGAAGCCGTTCTGCTTTTCAATATCCAGGGAGCGGCAAACGTGTGCGTGATCACCCCGATAGCGGCCCCTAAGACCAGGGCTGCTCCAAGAGCCATGATCCTGGGCATTCCTGATGTAAATTCGATTGCAGCCGCATTTAAACCACCATCGGTCATACCAAAGAAAACGATCAGGGTGATAATCAGTATACGTACCAGGAGACTGGGCGTTCGGTAATGGGCAACCTTTCCGCGCAGCGAGATTACCTTCCTTTTGACATAGCTGAGCGCCGGGATTGCCTGTTTTTCATAGGCTTCATACTCAGCTTGCTCCTGTTCTCTACGCCCCGGAGCTTGCAGATTTAAATCGGCGATGAGAGTGTGCGCGATTCTCTGAAATTCCAGGTGGTGGGTTCGCCAGAACTGCTGCGCGGAGTCGCCTTTGCGGGGCAGATTTTGAGAGCCGTCACTCCTGGCCTGAGCTTCAAGTTCTTTTATTAATGAAGCTGTGGCTTCATTAACTGTCCTTTCAACGTCTTTACGCTGTTGTTTCATACTATCTAGTTATTAAGGATTTACAAATTGAAACGTGCTTATAGCACGGACACCCTAAAGCCCCCGCTCTGATTAGCAGGGGGCATCCTCGGTGTACGCGCGTTTAGTAAGGCGGAGATAGAGCGCAGCATATTTGTGGTACCATTCCGCCGCCTCTTCTTTTATTAAAGGTGATATGGAGGCTCGGGCGTACTGGCAAAGATTGTATATAATCAGAGCCAGATCCCGGGCGGGCATGAGATCAGGATGGCCCGCATACCAATGCATATCTTCGACCACCTGACGGTGGTTTTCGTAATTTTCTTTGGCCATGTGTAGGGGATCAGGGCTGGCTTGGTACCGTTTGTGCAGTACACTTCCGTCCGGCTGTTTTATAGGAACAGAGGTACGGATCGCCAAACAGGCAGCTTCAATTTCTTCAGGAGTAAATCTACAGGCTCCCGAATCCGGTTTATTGCAGGAATTACCCATTACCTTCAGTTTTAAAAGATTCTACCTGTTCAGGATCGGGGAATTGCAGACTACCCCACTTTTGAATAAAGTCGTCCTGGTAATTCAAACGAGGTGTTTCAGGTCTCGCGGCTTGTGGTAAGGTCTGTGGGGGAATGGAAAGCCTCGAGGTTAGGTATATTGACAGAAATGTTAAAACCTTGTCAAACCTTTTACCGGTTTGCTTTACCACACAGGTTTTGTTACCTTTGAATAAAGAAATGATCTTTGTTTTCATAGTTAGTTGTTTTAGAAAATGATATTCGTTTTCATGGTCTAATTCATTTCTGTGATGCAAAATTATTTGGTAACCAGTCAGGTGTGCGTTCCGCCAAGTTCACAACACCCGACTGGTTTTTTTATTAAGCGTAGGGAAGTGTCCTCCGGCAAATCCCGACGGTTTTAAAAGTTTTTTTAACGTATATAAATGAAGTTTCATTAGTGAAAGATTTCACCAAATTTAAGAATATTACGAATACAAGACAATAAAAACTGTCAAAAATTAGATTTTTAACAGTTAAAACTAACTAAATAAACATCACAAAGTCTATTGTACCTAAAATTCAATGGTTAAATCGGTCTTTACAGGAATTGCCCTCTGATAAGCAATAAAGGTAACCAGTCCCCGTACAGCTCTGCTTTCAAGCAACATCGTTAGACATTCATTGTTAATACTGTTCGCCGAAGAAGGTATCTCGTCAATGAACAGAATATATGGATCAACAACAGCGGCTATATAGAGGGATAACCGCCATGCCTGGTTAGTAAGAAGTTCAAAGGGGTTTGTTGCAGGGTCTTCAGGGAGCCTGAAATCGGCCAACTTTCTATAATCAGCCTTTTTCCCGGAAACTTTTTCGATAAAGCTGATTTCCTGCCTAAGAGTATTTCCGACAAAATGCAGTTGGTTTAATTGATTAATGTAATATGCATATAGTATCCGCTTTTTTGGGGGCAGGGACGATACATCCTTTCCATTGATCATAATTCGGCCTTCAGTAGGTTGCAATATTCCCGTAAGTAGTTTTCCGAATGTCGATTTCCCGCTCCCGTTATCACCCAGCACGAGAATATTTTTGCCAGTGAGAGAATCCACGCTCAGGTCGCGCATTATATAGGGGGTTTTGTCATTGTAACGATACCCCAGTTTTTCGATGGTAATATTAGCGGACATAATTGCTTTCGGTGGTTATTGCCTGAACTGGGAGCTTGCTCAGGTTTTCAGGTTCTAGTCTCTCCCCAGTGAATAAAATGCGTTGAAATTCGCATCCTTTCATGTATTCGGCATCAAACTCTACAAAAAATACGTATTCAGTGCCGGTTTTTTTGAGATTATTTACCAGGTCTCCAATGAGCCGGTCTGAAAGTTGCCGGAAAGAATCAAAAAATATCTTGCACCTGGATTTTTGGTTTGAAAAAAGAGCAAGCCCCAGGTATTTTCTCCATCCCCCGGATAATGCAGAGAGTTCATAGTCGCGATATTTCTCCAACTGCCATGCATCAAGTAACTGCGTTGGTGACGCTTGTGCCAAGCCCAGTTTCGACTGACTGGATGTCACCAGCTCGATCTCGTCGAAAACGGTACGTGCATAACCCGTACCCTCCACAAAATAGGGACTTCGGTATATTAATGGATCGGCTCCCGAGAATGCTTTTACTGCAGCAATGAGCATCTCCCTACCGTGTTGAATGACTGTTACATCGTCAAGTAATAATATATACGCTTTCATAAGACAAAAAATATTATGGTCGCCACAATCAGCAAGACAAACAGCACCCACTGCCATACAGCAGCTCTAGTTGTATTTTCTCTCTTCCCTGACAAGGTTATATCATGATTCAGCATCAAATTGTATTCGTAGGATTCTACGCCCTCCATCAACGTAGTTATAACCACAGGTATTATCCATTTACCCGCAAGTCTGTACCTCGTCCAGCGTTTGCGCGTATCATAGCCCTTGGCATAAAGGGCTTCCATAACTTCTTTGTGACGTTTCAGCACCAGTTCCCGCTTTATGAGTACGGGGACAAAGAACTTTAGCCAGACATTACCCGCACCTCCCGAATTTTTTGCCAACGAAAAAACATCAATATAATTCCCCAGAAACGAGGCCGGCAAAATAACTATTCCATAAAGCATTATCGGCAGTTTTTGGCTTGCTCCCAGCGCCTCCCATATTCCTCCAGGTGATAACTGGTTGCCGGAAATAGTCGTAAAATATACAGAGAGAAAAAGTAATGACACGAGTATAAAATAGATCTCCCCTGTTTTTCTGTATATTGCTGACACGATAACGAAGTAGGTAGCCGTAATCAAAACCGGAGGTGCTGTCACCTCAAAATGCCTTGCAATATATGCGCATGCCCCATATATTGCCATCCCGCCAGCAGCAAATAGCAACCCATTGAAGTTGCGTGAGTATTCGGATATCTTAAAGTGATCTGAAATCATGCTCCTTCAGAAAACGTTTTGGTATGGCTTTCATCACTGAAGTACAGAAAAAACAAGTTAATATCCGGTCAAGGATAGCAAAACTGGTTAGGGATATGAGTACAGACCACAATATAGAATAGCCTTGTGATACAAAGAACGAAACAATCAGATCATTCCCGCTTGAGGTGAAGCCGCCAAAAAGAAGATAGGTTACCGGCAGGGAAAGAGTGGTACCCACTATGCCATGACCGATACCAGCAAGAAGTGTTTTGCCGAAAGTACCATAGTACCCCCATTTATAACAGAGTTCTGTGAAAAAAACCAATCCAAGCATGGTAGCAAAGAAGAAGGGTATTACTGGTGAAACGAAAAAGAAACCAAACAGGGAGGTCACCACCGCACTCAGGAGCCCGTACCTCCACCCCAAAAGTAAGGTACACATCATCACTCCGATGGTATCCAAAAAGACCGGAAGTTTAAGAAACGAAACGATTGCACCTATTCCCAATCCAAGTGCGGTGAGGGATAGGGCCACTGACAGTTTTTTAAGATTGATGTTTTTCATAAGATTTGTCATTTAATGATAATTGCCTCTGTCCATAGTATATTCAATAAATTAAAAAAGGTATCCACTTGTGCATTAGTAAGTGCATTATACTGTATGACTGTCGTTTTATCATATTTCTCGTTCTTCACTCTGGGATTTTCATTGATATAGGTTAAGGATTCCGCCTTTACAGTCGCAAAAGTGTATCTATACCGCCTAGTGTCTTCATAAAACCATAGTTCATTGCTATTGTTTTGCAGACCAATATCTTTCAGTATAGGTGATTCCGGGCTAATAATCCCAAAGTGTACTTTTGATAGCCCGTTCTCGTACGATCCCTCAAGATCAAATTTTTCAAGGAATTGCTTTTTCAGCAATTTCCTGAATTTAACGATATGCTTTTTTATGTCCGGTATTTTCTTTTCATCAGCTATGATTAAGTAACCCAGTTTCCCGAAATCCTCAAACCAAAGTTGTTTCAGGTTATCGTTAAACCTTTCCATGATAAAATTACTGCTCAGGTTAGCATAATCTCGGAATATCCCCTCGGTGGACTTGAACTTATGGTCATTTCTCCATTTCAGTGCACTCATTTCCAGAAAGCCACTTTCATGCCGTTTTATAGATTCTATGTTTTCAGCAAGGTTCGCCACTTCTTCCCTTATGCGACCAATGGATTTAATATTGGCCAACTGTATCTCTATTTGATTACAGATGCTTCCAATCATAGGGGAAAGTGTACATGGAGCCAAGCCTTTGATTTCTTTGAGTTCTGCGCTGATCTTGTCTGCTACAAAAACATCTATGGTAGTAAGGTATTCCTTAAACATATCTACCACCTCGGCTCTTTCAAGATAATCTTCCAGCGTTTCAGGGGTACTGCCTGTAAAGTCTGCCAAAATGCGCCCAAGTTCACCGTCATATACCAAAAGTTGCCTCATAGTATCCATTAATATTCCTGCATCGCTTCTCATAGGCTCCAGGATCTGTATCCCAGTGAGCAGTTTTGCGAGCTTCTCATATTTGATTTCCTGGAACCACTCAATCTTTAACAATTCCAATGCTCTGGAAGGATTCAGGTTGGCGTAGCCAGATTCTATCATCCGGTAAGCGCTTTGACCTATTCCGATCCTATCCGAAATCTCCTCTACCTTTATACTTTGTTTTTTCCTAAAGTCCTGCAGAACCCTCCCAAAGACTACAGATAAGGGATTTTTATTTTTCCTTGACATTATTCCTGCTATTTTGATAGTTAAATTAGACAAATTTAAAAATAATTACTAATATTGCAAAGCAACCCTGTCTTTTCCTACACAAAAATTATTCTTTGTGAAATTCCTTCTTTCTATACTCGGATGGCTGATGAAAACCATCCTATATATTGTCCTTGCAGCCATTGTCGGCATGCTCGATGCCGTTACCTCCATTTTCCGCGTCCTGCGGGATAAGTGCCAGCCACGCTGAGGCACATAGCCATCACCGGCTTCTCACTTTGTAAATCTTTCGTATATGCATTCCATAGTACAAGTACTGGGAGCGATAGCCTTTCATGCATGGGCTGCGCTCACCGACGGCCTGCTGTCGCTTTTTGACAGTAAATCAAACTCTGCTTACAACGCGGAGTTCGGTAAAGAAACACTCCTTGCCTCGCGCTTTAACCGGGGCTTCCTCATCTCCAAGCACCGCAAACTCACGCGGCGCAAGTCCTTTGAAAACGTCCTCTTAGCAGCTCCAACCGGAGCAGGTAAGTCCACCCGGCTGGTGATCAAGCAACTGTTTGATCTGAAAAAATCGACGATCATCGTATCAGACCCAAGCGGGGAACTGTACCAGCTTACCAGCGGCTACCTGTCCCGGCATTTTCGCATCCTTACATTGAACTTTTCCAAAGCGCAGGAAAGTGCTGGGTATAACCCACTCAGCCGCATTCAGAAAAACAGCGACATTAACCGTATAGCCGATATGCTGGTATCCGCCAGCCTCGGCAAAGGCAGCGACCCGTACTGGTCGTTACAAAGCTCGGTGCTGATCGCCCTCTTTATCCGTTTAGTACGGCATATGCCCCAAGAACAGCAGCACTTAGCCTCGGTACTGCAGGTATTGAACTATTTTGCCGCAGATCCGAAAACTGTTGACCGCTGGATCGTGGAGACCGGGGATAAAAAACTGCTCCTTGATTACAAAAGCCTGATCGCTACCCCGGAGAAGACCCTGCAGAACATTGTCAGTTCCGCGAAAGCCGCCCTCTCTATCTTCGACAGCGAGGACTTTGCACGGGTAACCGCCTTCGATTCCATCGACTTCGATACACTCCGTTCTACGCCCACGGTGATATTCCTTCGCGATGGTATTGCCGACCGCGCCTATACCCAAATGCTCAACTCGCTGTTCTTCGAGCAGATCTTCGGGTACTTATTGGGACATCTGCCGGGTAAGAAAGAACTGGACGTATTCTTTGTATTGGAAGAAGCTTCATCGCTTCACATTCCGCTCCTGCCAGTCTTTTTAGCGAACGCACGTAAACACCGGATCGGAACCTTTGTCTGCTGCCAATCGCCTGAACAATTGGATATTTTATATGGGAAAGATGCCCGGAACATTTACAGCAACTGCGTAACCAAGCTCATCCTGCCGGGCGTTACCTCGCTCAACTTTCTGAAGGAACTGGAAACCCTCTCCGGCAAGGCAACCGTTACCGACAAAAACGGACGGGACATTATCCGTCCTCTTATTACCGCAGATGAGCTGCGGCGCCTCGGGGATAACCGGGTACTGATCGTGTCCGGCAATCTGCCGTACATCTTAGGCCGCACTGCACCGTACTGGCATTCGTGGTTCAAGTACCGGGTACGCAGCCGCATCCCGCCCGCGCCTATCCACAGCGATATTCCCGATACACCACCCATAGTCCCGCAGCCATGAAAAGGAACAAGCAGAAACAACTCACCTTATTCCTTGAATCTACGGGCGCACTCTCCGGTACCGCTGCGGAGCAGGCAGAGGCAAAGAAAGCGTATCGCCGCGCCTATATGATCGCATGGAAAAAGACCGCTAAACGAAAGCGGGAAGTACGGATCATGCTCAGTGAGGAAGAATATACGCAAATACAGGAAAAGGCACAGTATGCCGGGTTTAAATCCACCACCTATATGCGGGAACTGGCACTCGCTGCCAATACAGGCCTCATCCCGCGCAAAGACGAACTGCTCGCTATCCTGCAAAAAGTTCGTATGATGCGGGTACAGGAAGACGGCCCAGCTCTTATCGAAATAGAAACCTTATTACTCCAGTATCTCAAAACCTAATACTGCATTGATCTACAAAAGTTTATCCCGAAGCTCGCCCAGCTACGGGTCTTTGCTGGATTACTTGCAGCGCGAAGGCGCGGGCAAAGACGGCGGCAAGCCCATGATCATAACCCATAACATCCTCGGCTCCGAGCGGGAAGAGATCATTCAGGCATTCATCGAAAACGAATCATTCCGAAAGCACCCGCGTCGTGATCAGGTGTACCTCTACCATACCGTGATCGCCTTTGGGAAGGATGATGTTGTTACCCGTGATCAGCTCATCGACATGGCCCGGCACTACTTTACCCTACGCGGAGAGGACGGCATGTACGTGGCCGCCTTGCACGAGGACAAGCACGCCCACATTCACGTCATGGAATCTGCTCTGCACCTGTATACCGGCATGAGCATGCGCATGTCCAAAGAGGAGATGGCTGAATTGAAGGTCGCCCTGCAGGACTATCATTTGACCAAGTACCCGGAGATCACCGGCAGTACCGTTGCTCATGGCTCCGGCAAAGAATACCTGAAAGACGCTGAATACTTTATGCAAAAGCGCAACAATGACCGAACCCTCATCAAACAAACTATCGGGCAGCAGATACAAGAAATCTATAAGGACGCGCAGAACCAAGCCGACTTCCTCTCCAAACTCCGCGATGCGGGCTTGCATTACTACGAACGGGGAACCGTGCCGGCAGGGGTCGAAGTAGACGGCTATAAATTTCGTTTCTCGCGCCTCGACACGCCCTTTGACCAGCTTCCCGAGCAATCCCCGGAAAAAACCGAAGAGGAACGTATCCTTGAAGAAATCCAGCAATTGCGCGAAGGCAGAAGCACCGAACGCGACCTTGATTTTGACCGGGTATAAGCTATACTAAAGGTATCATCTAACCTCCACCTGTATGTCATGTTTAGCCCTAAAATTTACCCAGGCATAGTCCACTCTCATTCGTATCACCAGGGAAAATCCCCCTGTTTTTCACTTGTTCATTTTTAATTATTCTTTTATATGAAAACACCTATTAGCTACTACGGTGGCAAGCAAAGCCTTGTGTCCACCATCCTGCCTCTGATCCCGCCGCATACCCTGTATGCCGAACCCTTTGTGGGTGGCGGAGCCATCTTTTGGGCAAAAGACAAAAGTCCGGTCGAGGTCTTGAACGACACCAACCGAGAGCTTATTAACTTCTACCAGGTTGTACAGCGAGACTTCGTGTCCCTTGAGAAAGAGGTACGGATCAGTCTACACAGCCGCAGTCTGCATCGAGATGCTCATGTTATCAATGCCGCTCCGCACCTGTTTTCCGAGATTAAACGTGCCTGGGCTATTTGGGTACTGTCTACGCAGTCCTTTTCCTCGCTCCTGGACGGCACATGGGGTTATGATGTGGCAAAACCCACGACCACGCAAAAGATTCACAACAAACGCGAAGCCTTTACCGAAGACCTGGCCATCCGCCTGCAGGGGGTACAGCTTGAATGTACCGATGCCATACGCATCATTGAAAGCCGAGACCGGCCAGATTCGTTTTTCTACTGCGATCCGCCCTATGTCGGTAGCGACTGCGGCCACTACGACGGCTATTCCCAAGCCGATTTTGATGCACTCCTCACCACCTTATCCCGCATACAGGGCAAGTTCCTCCTCTCCAGCTATCCCAACAAACGCCTGACCGAGTTTATTAAAGAACACGGCTGGTATCACGTGCAGAAAAAGGGAACGGTGAGCGTGGCGGTGAAAGGGAAGCGAAAGGAGAAAATCGAATGTCTGACGGCGAATTATCCGATAGAGCTGTCGGAATGAGGGTATAAAATTGGAAGCACTTAAAAAACGACAATATACTGTCGTTTTTATTTAATAAAATCCTCAAGAGGCTTTTTTGACTGAAATAGTATATAATTAGGAGTTATGTGTGAAAGAGAGGACTCATCTTTCTTATACGCAACAAGGGATTTTACTTTATTTGTATGTTTATGCGCCTCATCAATAGTTTTCTTTAAAGTTATTCCGCTTCTTATAGAATTATCAACTACCAAAACTTTCTTATCTGTCAAAATTGTAGGGTCAAACAGGAAGATAACAGTATCACAAACCGGAACATTATTTGACATATGATACTGAACTTCTGCCTTTAGTATAGGCTTATACATTTGTTTTCCTAATTCAGCAGCAATTGCCATGCCGCCATAGTGTACACCAATAATAAAATCAGGCTCAAATCGTTGTTCTTTTAATAAATCTCGGATAAAAGATATTCCTTTTTTAAAGGACTTATATGTAATGGGACGATTTATTCTTATAGGTATTCTGTCAACTGAGGCTTTTTGAATCTTTTTGTTAATATGATGGTCTCTATAATAAATAACTAAGGCAATAGTACTGGCTGGTATACCCACAAGAGCGGATAAGAAACCAAGGGCTGTAATAACGTTCATTTTATTTAAAGGATTTGGTTACAGTATATTTTTGCTTTGTGATTTCCATGTTCTTTTAAATAGTTAAGAACAATCGACTTTTGCTGTGATTCCAAAAAATCAATAATATCAAGAATCGAATATAAGTATATAACCGGAACTTTGGGATACTCTGCCCTAAACAGAAAATCATTATACTCTTCCCGGTTAAGAAGTGTAACAATTGAAGCAACTATATATCCTAAAGATGTTAGCCTTTTTAAAGCTTTGTTTATAGTATCTCCTGATTTTATGGAGTTATCAATCAGAACCAATGGAACCTTCTTGTCTAGGTAAGAAAGATGACTATCAAATTTCTCAGGATCAAATATAGACAAGTATACTTCCGGATTTTTTCTATAAATACCCATACCTATCGCTGTAGAAATTGGCAGCCCGGAATTAGGAATACCAACCAGATGCACCTTCCCTCGCCAAAAGAAACTCAATTCAGATGCAGTTTTCGTTATTTCTTCCAGAAAACGAATAGGTGTAGGTCTTGGTAACTTTACAGAATATACTCGATCACCTACAAAGTTTTTATCAAACGTTATAGCTCCGAGATCAACTAAAAAGTTACCTTTTTTTGATATTTCTAAATCAACCATAATATATGAACCCCAAAAATGAATAATATCGTCCTTCAAATATAACAAAAAGACGGCTCTATTCAAAGGGGCTTTGGTAAAACCCCTTGCTAAATCCAACATACAAATCAAGTTTATAAAAGAACACGGTTGGTATAACGTGCAGAAAAGGGCAACCGTGGGCATGGCGGTGAACTATTTAATTGAATTGCCGAAATGAAGGTATGAATTGGGTACATGAAAAGACGATAGCCGTACCGTCGCCTTGTTACATGATTTGCAATTATGACCAAACTAAGTTATTCAACTTTAATTATATTTTTTGCTATATCTCGAAGTTTAGAAGCAATTTGGATTAATTGTTCTTTACGATATCTTGGTCTTTCAACGCTGTCAATGTGGGTTGAATAAAAATGCTCTTCAAGCTCAGGATACCAGTCCCCCGGGTTGGGTAAATCATCAATCTTCCTTGGGATGATGTGCATATGTAAATGAGGAACCGATTGACCTGCAGGAGTTCTCTCTTGAATTGACCAGTTGAAAGAATCTGTATTAAACGCAATGGATAAAATCTTAGCTGCATCTTGCGCTAAAACCATAAAATCCTTTAACTCATTGTGAGTAAGCTCAAAAAGAGAGGTAATATGTTTTTTGGGAATAACTAGTGAATGCCCCGGTAAAATAGGTGCTATATTATATATGGCTAGAAAACTTTCATTTTCTAAAAATGAAATGTCTTTTATATCGGGTTCACAAAATGGGCAAGGCTCCATAAAATTTAAAAACTGAATTATGGTTTATAAAGAAATATCCGTATTCCAATCATCCGCATTCTCCCAAATTTTATCAAATTCATCCTTGAAAGTATTGTACCATCGGTCATCTTTATTTAATCTGAAAGTTGGACGATCACGTCCTATTTTACTATAAAGGAAATAAAATTGCACAATAACAAAACTTTCACCATCTTCTTTTTCTATGTGAATAATACTCATGGTGGGAGCATGTTTGGTCGTTTTTACTTGAATTATCTTTCCTGTTTTTGACTTTATGCTTAATAGGTGCGATTTCATCTTTCTTGCATTGTCAAAATAAACGTGAGGGTCAGTACCATATATATATTTTACAGCATCTGATTCTGGACCAACAAAAATTAATTTGACATCGCAATCTTTTTTGATTAAATCAATGATGTCTCTTTCATACTGCCCTAATAAATTTACTGCTGTTCTTGCAAGAACGTGAACTTTCGTCGCATTCTTAATTAAGAACGAAAAATTAGTTTCAGGTTTCTCATCAAGGTTATAAAAAAAATCGTTTATCTCTTTTTTTATGTTTATTCCTCGAATCCAACCAGGTTGAGGTCTCGATTTAAGGAGCTCCGAAAATGAAAATAAGAATTTTCGTGATAAATCTTCAGAGTCTTTCCACGGTTTGAATAATTTTCGGCTCACCTTTTCCTTAAACTTTCTGAGCCGTTCGCGATTTTCTGTTTCGCGGTATTCAGGTGGTAATTTCTCTATGCTGTTATTGTCTCGGACAAAAGAAATCACAGGTTTCCCGCTTTTTATAGCATAATCGTACTCTTTCTCAATATAACCAAAACCATCTTCATCTGTACTGCCATATCTATCAGATAATATTAAGATATAATAATCAGAATCATCGATGTATTTTTTGATTATGTTCCATTGAGTTTCGTCAGCAGCATTAAATAATTCCATACCTACCGGTATGTGGCCATAATTTATGACACAATCCATTAACGCCAATCGTTCTACTTGTAAATCAACATAGGTCGAGCTAATGAAAATCTGGTACTTTTTATCGGTCATTATTACAAGGGTTGATTATTAAACATTAAAAGAATTCCCAGCAAAATCTTTATTCCCGTGTGGTAAAAAATTAATGTTCATAAGGAGTTTGAAAAAGGTTAAACAGTTAAAACAAATTTGCACAACGCTGTCGAATTATGCAAATTTTACTTACATTTTTTTAGGGGCTACGGGGAAACTCCCCGCCAGATTCCGCTTTTTCGGATGAAAAAGCAATCTGGCATGTATCCTCACTCTCTCCCTTAACCAGTCGCTGTTGCACAGCAACAACCTAATATTATCTGTCGCACACTTTCACTAGTTGTGAAAATTTCTTAAATTGGGTTGCCTTTTTCACCTCATATCAGGATGATGCGGGTTGTCCAATTCTGCCGGTCAAGAAGTGGCGGGAGTATTCTTCAAATTCTTTATAAAAACAAAAAGCTTATGAATTTAAATTTACAAAATTCGTCGGTGAGTATCTGTAAAGGAGATTTCTGCGTGAAAGCAGAAGGGAACAGTGCCCTGTGGTTACTTTTAGGGCTGTTCGTACTTTTACTGATAGTCATAATTTTTAGTGCGTAGTACTAAAAATCCCTAATCACACGTATTTGTGATTAGGGATTTTGTTTTTAAAGGCTTGATTCTATGCCTTTTTGTCGAAGTAGATCGACCAAAACAGGGATTCCTCTACCTTTTCTATCCGTTTCACGCCAGCCGGATTATGAGAAAACTGGTAGGCAAAGACAAAATCTTTCGGCTCGGTCAGTCTGCCGCAGATAATCTCGCCGCTACATTTGCCTGCAATGAGCAGGTTTATGGTACTGATCAGGACACAGAGAGGATGTTCATCAGCACCCCAATACAAGTGCCGCGTTCCAAAGATGGACACTGCCTTCATCAGTCGTCGGCCCGTACCGCAGGAACTATCAATATAGAGGCCAATACCCGGACGACGGGCAATGGCTCCAATATCAGACAAGGACAATGCGATATCATCAGCATCGGTGGTGTTAGCGGGATCATCCAGCAGGTGCGCCCGGAAAAAATCGCCCAACACATCAGCATGCTGTCCTTGTTGTATCCGCGTTTTCATTTCTTTGAGCAAAAGCCCCAATAGCCGGGGAAAGACCGTTTCAATTTCTGCATCCGAATATCGCCCCAGGATAGCGGTATCTAACTGGTCAGGGTCGGGTGTGCCTGTGCGCCTGTCTGCGCTGAGTCCCCACAGGCTCAGATGCAAGAAGTCCGTAAAAACCATGCTTAATTCCAGCTCCGGTCGCAAGCCTCTCAATAGGCTTTCAAAGGTTTCATTGTCTTGTATCATAGAACATTATTTTCTGTACGATTGTACCATGCAGAAAAGCAGCCCCTGTGGACTGCTTTTGAACTCTTATTTACCTTTGCGATACGTTTCCCACAATAGGGAATCTTCCGTATGCTGCAATTTCTGCAATCGCAGGGGATTGCGGCTCACCCGATACCCGAATACAAAATACTCCGGCTCCTGCGGGTTGCCGCAGATCACCTCGCCCTTACACTTGGTCACCAAAAGGTTAAACGCACACATCATCACACACAAGGGGTCGTGATCAATACCCAGATAGTAGTGATCCGGGCCGAATATGGCTCGGGCCGCCAGCAGCCGCTGGCCACTTCCGCAATCTTCATCAATGAAGCAGCGGTATTTCCGGGACCGCAGCTCTATCTCAACCGTAGGCACCTCAGCGGGTGTCCACTTTCTGCCTGAAAAGGCTTCCTTTACCGGCTCCACAGCCAGGTGCTTTGCATAGAAACGCCCCAGGATGTCCTGGTTCCGCCCTTTCGCGATCAGCACATCCATCTGCTGTACCAAAACGGGTAACAGATCCCGGAACGCCTCGAAGTCTTCGCTGCTGTACCGTCGGATCAGTTCCATGTTCAGGTCGTCCAGGTTCGGCTCACCGAGGGGATCGAGGGACAACGACCATAAAGTCAAATCAAGAAAATCATAAAAAGCCTCATAGCGTTTGCTTTTCGGGCGCAGCCCCATCATCCGGCTGTGAAAGGTTTCGGTATTGTTTTGTACCATAGAAAAAGAAAATTAGTTTCTCTGCCAGTCTAACACAGCCATCTGAATTTTTTCTCAAGAAAAAAGCAGCCGTTTTTCAGGCTGCTCGGGTACTACTGTTTGGGTAATCGCTGCCACAGCAGGGAATCCTCCGGTCTCATGGAAAAGCTGAGGTGCAGAGGATTGTGGGAAAAGACATAGGAAGCTACAAACAAGGGCAGCTTCCCCGGCACTACACACATCACTTCGCCTGTGCCTCCGGTTCCCAGGAACAGGTTCAGAGCGGCCATGTGTACAAACAGCATGGTGGCATCAATGCCAAGGTAAAAGTGTTTAGGGCCAAACAACAAGTGCGCCAGCAGGAGCCGCCGTCCGCTGCTGCAATGATAATCCAGGAACCCATGCCTGCTCTCTGTCCCAAAGGTATCGGTTAGCGATAGTTCCAGGGTATCCCAGCTATGAAAAAGACGCTCTTCTGTACCGGTATTCAGGTGCTTTTCGTAAAACTCACCCACAATATCCGGCGCACGTCCCAGGCGTGTCCGCTCAGTCATTTCTCGGGTCAGTTGTCGCAGGAGTTCCAGGAAGATGTCCACCCGCTCTGCTCCTGCGTAGTATAGGGCGAGGTTACGGTTCCGCTCACTTATCGGCTCCACGGAGATCAAGGGATTCTCGCAGAGCATGTTCAGGCTCGCTTTTAAAAAATCTTCAAACACGGCTCGTAGTCCATCTGGTGTTCCATAGCCCAACAGAAGGCTTTCAAAGGTTTTTGTGTTCTGTTCCATTCAAAAAAACTGTTTAGGGAACAGTATAGCAGGTGGGAATAAAATGTATCTGAACTTATTTCTTGGAGATGAATCGTATTGACTTTTTGCCTATTTTTAGCACACTTACCCTATATGAAACTCTTCACTGATTTCGATTTTGACCGCTTGCCGTTTCCCAACGACATTACCGATGCAAACAAGCTCGAGTATATAAAAGCCATGATTGCTCTCGCTCAAAACGACAAAAAGGCGGTCTTCCCGTATGTGATCATTGCCTTAGCCGTGGCTGCTTTTGTAGTAAACAAATACGATATCCTGATTTCCGTTTCTTCTTTAACTGTCAAAATTATTTTCTACTTTGGATTACTCTTACTCATTACTTCAGCTGTACTGTATTTCTCCTACTGGAGAAAAATACATAAATGTGAAATACAACTGACCAATTGTATACCTACCCTTAATATCCAAAAGGCACAGTCGCTGTGGATCGGTCTGTGGGAGGATAACAAGGTCTTATTTAAACTCGGACTCCTCTCCCTTATACTTGGAAGCCTTATAACCGTATTGGTGCCTGTTTCGTTACGGATAATAAGCAGCATATAAAGAAAGCCGCCCAGGAACACTACCAGGCGGCTTTCTTTTTGGACTTACGTCCCCCTTATACAACCACTGTATTATTCATCCCGCACATAATCCGCCCGATACAGCATACCACTGGTATCGGTCAACACCAGTTCCTTGCGGGTTAGCCGCGCAATGCGGTAGACAGTACTTCCCACCGTCAACAGCTTCCGATCAGGGGACACCGAAAAGAACTCAACCGTTTCCACGGTGTCGCCCGCCAACGTGTACGTTGTGGTTAGCGCATCGCAGGTTTTCACAATCTTGCTGCAATGCTGAAATCGCAGCTGTACGGCACATCCTGGGCAATAATCCAGCCCGTCGTAATAGAAATAGGTCATGCGCCATGTGCCGGCCAGGCGATCCATGCCGTCTTGTTCTTTATCTTTACAGGAAGAAATAATACCGGTACAACAGATCAGGATCAGAATAAATACGTGTACCTGCTTCATGGGGCTACCACGATTTTCTTACTACCCAGTACCTTTTCGCCGCTGATCAACGACACCGTATACATCCCGGCAGCCAACCCCGATACATCCACCTGCAGGTTGCCACTTTCGCCATAAAAGGGGTGGGAATCTACTTCTACGCCGTTCATATCCCGGATCGCAAGCCGTCCGCTCGCAATACCGTACGTGTTATAGGTCACGGTACAGGATTTCTGTACCGGGTTCGGGTAGGTCGCCATATCGGGCGTATCCGCCGATACTACTTCTAGTTGTACGGGGAGCGATCCCGGCAGGCTATAGACTTCTGAATAGGTATCTCCATGAACACGCAAAATCAATTTAGCCCCAGCACTGGTATTGATTACCCCGCTAAACTGAATGCCGGTAAAAGCATCTCCGCTGTAGTTCATAAGCTGGGCAGAATCTCTTGAAAACAGAATAGTGCTGTTGTCGTCAACGACAAACACCCGATCCATAGTAGAGTTATTTGTCAGAGTATCGTAGCAATGAGCCGTGATAGCAAATTCAATACCATTATCGCCGTCGAATAATTTATCGGTTATATACAGCGGTCGATCCATATACCCGCTATTACCTGCTGGGCAGTAATCCAATATCTGCAAAGAAAGCGTAGTATAGGGCGAATAATCCTCATTATAGAGGCGGTACTCATGTGATGATGAATTCGATTCAGCAACATATTTCACGCTGCCATCGCTAAGTGTAGTAACAAAGACCAAACCCGCATTTGGAAAGGTGTGATCAAGGGTGATCTGCGCCTGTGTCGCAGTAGGTACGCACAAAAGCGTAATCAGAAAAGCAAAAAATTGTGTTTTCATATATCTGTTTTTGTTGTGAATAAAAACCCGTACCCTGCAGGGGCAGGATACGGGCGGAGGGTTACTTGTTCTTACAGTCGTACCCAGAGGCTTTGAGGTACTTGAGATAGTCGGCAAACTGCTTGTGGCTGTCAAATTCATCCTCGCAGACGATGGAGAAATTATTGCTGTCCCACGGCGTGGAACATTTGTAACATCCTTTTTTGCAGGATTGCAGGGCTGTTGCTACCGCTACCACTCCGAGCAGTGCAAACATCATTGTTTTTGTTTTCATATTACATACGTTTTTATATGATTACTGCTTGGTACATACGCATTCGCCGTATACACCGCCATTTTCAAACTGTTGCATCGCTCCGATGAACTGTGCCTGATTGTCATAATCCTCTCTACAAATAGGGTAGACTTCAGTGGTTCCGTACGCTTGGCAGCTACAGTCATAACATCCTTTTTTGCACGACGGCAAAACGGCTACCAGCAGAACCAACGCTCCTGCAGCAACCAAACGGGTCATTTGTGTTTTCATATATCTGTTTTTTAAAGGTTATATATTACTTCCGCTCCACTCCGCCGCGGATTACCGGGGTGCCGGTTGTGAAATCCACAGATATGGATTTGCTGATATTGCCCTGGATCGTCTTCGGCATGATCTTATACTCCTTGTCCTCATATTTAATAATGAGCGGATACTCAGTTCCCTTTGAACTGAGCCAAAACCGCTGCACACGTAAAGGGGTAATGCCTACTTGTTCGTAGACCCGGGTTTCGGTGTTTCTTGCATAGAGGGGAAGTCCTACCGGGGTACTGCGAACCGTTACCCACCAGGCGGTCAGGGTTTCCTGCCCGGTTATCGGAGGCATCTGTGACTTTGGATAGGGAACGGTACCGCTTGCGGAACAATTACCACAGTTTCGTTTCACTTCACGCCTGCCCGTCCCTGCGCAGCCGGAACAGGCATACGTCCCATTACTGTTACTGATACGACCTGTACCCGCGCAATAGCCACAGTTTGTCATCGTTGAGGTATATCCTCTGCCGCTGCAAGATTTGCACTGCTCTTTATGCACCGGTTCAAAGTCGTAGCGATAGGTAACTTCTTCGGTAGCGGTCTTTTCTTCTAGCTTACACTCGAAGTACCATTTAAAGTTGTCCTTAAGGGTTACGTTACCTGCACGGTTGTACGATACGGGTACACCGTTCAGCAGTAGGTATACTGCCTGTCCGTTCTTGAGTTCAGATACCTGGGGGCCAAGTACTGGATAGGTTTTTTCAAACCCGGAAATTACCATGCCCTTGTTCCAATCCTGAATCTGCTCATCAGGAAAGGAATACTGTACGCCGTCTACAAGTAGCATGAAGCCGATATTGCCTAATACCAGCGGTACATCCTCATCATTGCGGACACGGATATTAAAGACGACCCGCTCCGGGGCTACTTTATACTGGGGTTCAGATTTAACCTCATAGCGGTCATAACCCTCTTTAGTAGGGTCAGCGAGTGCAACCGTGCGGGAGATCCTGGGTTGGTTGCTTACCGTAAAGGGCGAAACTTCAACCGAAATCGTAACCCCACCTTTCTTTTGAGTTTGATTGGTCTTACCGGTCGGTTGGACGGAAGGCATCGAGTATGTAACCGTTACCGGCTTGTTGGTTTTGGTCTGAATGCTGCCATACGAGGTGTATGTGCGATGCACGGGACGTGCGCAGGATGCCGCTACAAAGGCCAGACCTGCATACAAGAGATAGAAAACGAAGTGTTTCATTGTAAAGGTTATTTATTCAAACAATAATTATAGCCAATTGGCCATAATTTAAAGAAGCAAATATAGCCAATTGGCTATAAGAAACAAGTTTTTTATATGAGAACTTGCCCTCGTGTTACAGAACGAGGAAGCATATCTGCGGGCATTTGCGGAAAGACTCAAGGAACTCCGTAAGGCAAAGGGCATTACCCAGGAACGGTTGTCTGAATTATCCGGGCTTGACCTATCTCATATTGCCCGCATGGAAACGGCTCAAAGGAATCCACGGCTGACTACGCTTATTGAACTGGCTAAGGCGTTCAATATTACACTGTCTGAGTTGATGAAATTTTCGCTTCCCAAGGAAAAGTAGAAGCAGGAAAAACTTTCTGAGAATCAGGTAAAACCCTGATCAATTTCAGGAAAAATCCTGTTATCAGTAATAGTAGACTTGTTAATTTTGGGATATTAATATCAAAAACTACAAAATTTATGAAACCGTTTCTCCTCACTATCCTCATTTTGCTGTTGTCATTAATAATGCACGGTTGCGGTCCTGGTGAAAATCCAACTCCGGAATCTGCTAATAATGCTAAATTCCTGAATACATCATCAGGAGAAAATAATCTCCGAGACCTTGCAGAGATCAAAGCTGATATTATCCGCCTTGAAAAAAATGAGAATGAAGAATTGGACAGGATGAGGGCCTCAATGATGGTGAAAGGTAATATCCCGGGTAAAGTTCTTCTGAAGAAAACAGTTCATGTAAAGGCTGAAATCGTTAGAATTTTTGACCCAGAAGCCTTTAGTTGCCCTGTTCCTGGTAAACTCAAAAAAGTTCTGAAAAAAGGAGGCGACAATTGGCCTCCTAAAACCGTGCAGGATCATGCTACAAACTGGCCTGACTCTGCGGTTCTAATTGAAAATACTAGCCTAAAATACCTTCTGCACCTTGTCGTTTTTAAAAAGAATGGAAAAATATCTGAACCCGAACCACTTTTTACAGCGCCAACATACCTGGACTTTAATGTAGAAAACTATATTGCGGATGGCTTTGGATCATTTATTTATACACTTGATTGCTCGGGTTATCTTATGGCTGCAATGGCTGCAGAGGCATCTTTTCCTGGAGCTGACATTGCTACCAACGCCAAAACAGCCCTTGAAAGCAGTGGACTTATTTTCATAGCTGGTGGGGTTGTTATTTCGCCAATTGCCGCTGCTATATATGGTGATAGAGCTGGTGGGTTGCTTATGGATACCGCAGCCAGAATAAAAACGATCGAAGCTATACTTTTAGATGATGAACTGAAAGACTCTGATACAATTATAGCAAACCGTAGTTATGAGGTTATCTGGGCAACCAACAATGGGACTTCGTCCTTTAATGGCGGAGGAAAATTAGCTAGCAAAGCTAAGTATGGTTATGGTACAGCACAGATCTCTGGTAGCTTAGATGCAGGTGGCGATATTGCAAGGAAAAGTTCCTTTAACTCTTTTCAGACACTTATTACTACTCGTGAGCGAATCCCGAATCTTCCTCCTATCTCAGTCGGTAATCTCAAAAAGACACTTAAAGCACTCAAAAAGAAAAAATAAGAAAGGGCCGTTAATACGGCCCTTTCTTATTCCGTACCGTTCACACTTGCAACCGCAACGGCAACTGCTTCCAGTAACTTTGTCCAGTACGGGTTGCGCTCACGTAGGCTCTTATGATACGGTACTTCCAACTCAGGAAATCGGGCGGCTAAGTATCCGAACAGCTCCCGCTTGTTGCGGAACTTGCCTCCCATCCGTTTCTTGAGCCATTCTATGGAATACATACATACCGGCAGATCTTGATCTTTCGTTAGGGTAACGAGCCGTTCGCTGGCCTCCCGTGTTGCGGGAGAGCCTCGTGACGGATGCGTTTCCATAACGGCTACTGCCCGTACTTTATACTTTTGTAGGACGGATCGTACCTCGGCTAACCCCGGGGTATTTTTCGTACAGACTTTCAGGTATTCCAATGAGCCGTCCCGGAATACCGCTATCCCGCACACCTTACTACCGGGACTAAGGCCGAGCGTGGTACTTGGGATCATATTGCTGTACAAGGTGAACGAATAAGGCGGCACGATTCGTGCGTATCTTCTCCTGTGGCATAGATACCACTTTGGCTAAGGTATCACGTAAGAAATGCGGGGGATACCGCTTCACATACACTTTAAAGAGCGGTAACGCTCCCGGATCATCGAGGCTATCTGCCAGATGATATGCTAATGCTTCATCACGTATTGCTTGCATACTGTGGATTAGGTGTTAATTGGTAAAGAACGATCGACGTTCATTCGTTCTATCGTTCCTGCGAACGATCGATCGGCGGGCTGCGTTTGGGGCTGTATTTCTCACGTCGCAAAGCAACCAGAGTCAGGGTACGCTCGTAATAATCAGGGTACAGCCCCGAAAGACTTGCTCCATACAGGACAGCCATTTTGAACAGATTTACACCCGAAGGCATTACCAATCCGCGCTCCCAGCGGGAGATAATATTTTCATTACGAACACCCAATATCCGGGCCACCTGTTTGTACGACAGACCTGCGATGCGTCGATACCGTAATAATTGATTGGGATATTTGTTTTTGGTATGCATACCTTATAAAAAGTAGCACGGCATACAAACCCACATAACCCACAAAAAATGGCAGTTGAGTGCCAGTATGGTGGATAACTTAGCATGTTGCTTCAGAAAAGTTTCATCCCGGCTCTATGTTGTTACATATTTCTGTGTTCCGTGTATACTTTCTGCATGTCCGATGAACAAATCGCAGCAGAAGCAAAACAATACGCACGCAAAAACAAAGAGACGTTTATACAGCAGTTTGCAAGCCTGGCAACGTACCGATCCACCAATACACCGTTTACCTTCTTTATGGCTGGCTCACCCGGAGCAGGGAAGACCGAAATTTCAAAAAAACTGACTGAGCAGTTCCTGGATAGCCCGGTACGCATTGACGCGGATGAAATCCGTAAAGAATTTCCGCACTATACGGGCGAGAATGCACACCTGTTCCAGTATGCCGCAAGTATTGTTGTAGATGACCTGTATAAGCATTGCCTCAAACACAATCTGAATCTCATCATGGATGGCACCTTTGCTTACAGCCGGGCGATGGATAATATTCAGGCATCCCTTGATAAAGACAGGATGGTAGAGATCTATTTTGTATACCAGGAACCGGTATTAGCTTGGCGTTTCACCCAGGCAAGGGAATATGTGGAAAAACGTCGAATCCTCAAGGACAACTTTATTGAAACCTACCTGAAAGCCATTGAAAACGTGACCTGTGCCAAAAAGACCTTTAAAAACAAGGTAAAACTAAACCTGATGACGAAGGACTACAATAACGATCTCAGCGGTTTTCGGATGAATATCACCTCTCTTGACGGGTATTTAGATAAAACGTATACTAAACAGGCGTTAGAAACCATGCTCTCATAAACGTATGAACAAACTTTTTACCCTCATCCGAAATAAAAAGCCAGCCCAGCCGGATAACGACTTCTCGGCGTTCTTTCTCAATGCAAAAGCGCACGAAAAGAAGCAGCTTATGGTAAAGGTAATACGTGAAGCCAATAAGGAACAAAAGGCTGTGGTCGATTTATATAACAGGAAAGCTTTAGTTCGATAGTACTAAAGCCATAACCCTATACAACCTAGTTGAAACATTTTCGAACTTTCAACAAGGTTTGGAGCACTTGCTATTTATAGCAATTTCTTAACTAAAAACCCTTATTCCTAAGGGTTTTTAGTTTCCATAATTAGCAATTGACATTCCTTTTAGGTATAATTATCTGACTATTTAAACGATTAGCATGAGAAGTGAAATCATAGAAAAACTGAACTTAGAATTAGATGCAGATACAAGAGATGAACCAAATGTTGTTTACATTCTTTCCCGTATTCGTAAGATATTGGAACTGGAAAAGAGGCAAGCAGATTTCCCTGTATTGAATTTTTATTGCAATTGGGCGTTACATGTTGAAATTGGAGGGGTTGGTCCAGTAAAGCCGCTACTAGATCAAATTATCCAACGCGATATTTCTGCCGGAGAAAACCTATCTATGCATTTTGGTAACCTGCATGAAGAATTAGTAAAATTCATTGAGGAGTTTGGGTTAAGTAGCAAAATTTACCACTCCCAAGAGAACACTTCCCGATTTAATGAACTGTTGTCGCAAATTTATTCTGATACTCCGTTGCTTATAAGAGACCAGGGCTTAAAGATAAGTTGGACAGGAAAAGAAGAACCAGAAGGTGCTTACCGCATTGAAACTCTATAGGGATTTTATATCTCTTACATTGGCTTTCCCAAACCACGATTCGATGTTGGTTAAAGCTATTGCATCCATCTTTGAGAGAGCTATCACGACGAGCCTGTTCTTTGCGCGGGAGCAGCAAACATACAGCAAATTAAGACTTCTGTTGTACCTATCGATTTTACTTTTATCTCCGCTAAACACATCATTGAATTTGTATTGGTTCCAGGACGTATCGTCGATTACCACCACGACATCATTGTATTCAGCTCCTTTTACGCCGTGCTTGGTTGAAAATGGAGTGGATTCATTAATGAATTGTGCTATGCCTGCTATTTCTGAATATTTGAGCGCCATTAGCTGTTGATAGAAGAGTTTTTTCTGGCCTATCTTTTCATCAATTATTGGTTGTTTTATCAGATACTCAAACTCTTCAATTTTGCTAGGCTTAATAAGCAATCCTTCGGTAAGAACGTAATCATATACATCTTTTACCGTACCTTTTGTTCGATGAACATCAAGTCCTTCCATAAGATTGAGTATTCTTTGCTTGTCGGCAGCTTTTCGGATATTGCGCCCATCGTTAGCTAGCAATTGAATAAATTCAGAATATTCCTTCGCAGCATAGAGTTCAACAAGCCGCTCAACCTTGTCCAAGAAAAAATTACTAAAGATTTCTTCTTTATCAAAAAGTCTATCCCTTCCAAAAGAGATATAGTCATCATAAATGTTCAACAAGGTTTCGTATCCAAGCCTTTTGGCAATGCCTTTGTGAGTAAGTTGTAGTATTTTGGTATTAACCACGCCTGTACTTGAATCAAATTTCCAGTCTTGGGTTTTTTCCAAGAATGCTCTGACTTTATTGTAATTGTCTGGATTGTCGAGGTCAGTATTGGAATGAAAGAATTGTATGCTGCCTGCTAGATTTTTGTCCCCGGGCTGTTGCTTTAGATTGGTTCTGATTTTGTTGAGCAATTCGATAACAGCCAAAGAGCACCGAAAATTCTCCAATTTGGTGATTTGTGTAAGCCGATCAGATTCGATTTTACCAATTCCTGCTCCGTAAATTTTTTGCATTGAATCACCAAAAAAACCAAGGCTAACCTTATCGCTTTGTCTCTCTAAGAGATTATCAAGAAGTAGGCTGACCGTTTGCGGCTGGGTATCTTGGTATTCATCTACGAAGATGTAGGGATATTTATCTGCAGTAATTTTGGCAATCTTGGGGTATTTTTCAAATAGTTTAGTTGCTGCATCTATGACATCATCGTGGGTAACTTGCCCCAAGATCAAGTTACGGCCATAAGGGGAATAGTTGACATGTTTGCGCTTTAAATGAACTTCCAGATCTTCGACAGGCTTTTTCGAGGTTGTATTGGCTTCAATGAGAAATTCCTTCAATTCTGCCTGGAAGCCGCTTATACAGCTCCATAAAAAGTCGTGGATGGTGGAGACGGAGACGAGCGGATTGAAATCAATGCGTTCTGAAATCTCATTTTTTGCAACATTGGTGTACGTGATACAGACTATTCTCTTGTTGTTGGTTTCAAGAAAATCGGTTTGATGAAGCAGTATATAACGTAAGCTTTCAACCAGCGTCCACGTTTTTCCAGACCCTGCACCTGCTTCAAGCAAAAAGCTGCTTTTCGCATCGATGCAGTCCAATACGCTAGCTAGCGATTCTTGGGTTATTCCGTCTCGAGCCATACCAGTCCTTCTTTAATGTATTTAGGGGTTTCCCATTTCTTGTCAAGCAAGAGTATATCAAATGCAAAGTCTGTCTTGAGTTTGGTTAATTTCTTGGCGATTTCGTAATATTCAGTAATCACCGTCTTCTCATCTTTCTTTTTGAAGTACTTTGGAATCACTAGTCCCGTGGTATTCTTGGCCAAAAGCCTTGCGTTTTTCAAAATGAAAGCATCCTCAAAACTGCGACCGACGGGCAGCTTGCCGTCTTCCGATTTTTGATAGGTGACCCGTGTCTTTCCATCAACTTTTTCTTCGTCTTTGCAGGCAACCAAATCTGGAATTAGCTCTTTCTTTGGCAACCATCCTTTGAGTACTGCATTAGTTGTTTTCTCTCCTTCGTCTACCTTGCATTTGCCAATCTTTTTATCTGGCAATTTTTTGACGGAGTCTATGTCAGTAATGATAAGGGTTTTGATATCGATAAACTCTAAAAATTCCTTGAATTTATGTGCATAAGCACCACCAACCTCAATGATTGAAATGTATTGAGTAAGAAGTTTGGGGGCTTCTTTTTCTATCATTTTGGGCAAGAGTATTCGTTCAACGGTTCCCTCAACTAAAATTGCCTTATCGGCAAAGAACATATCGCAGTTTTTAAGCGACATATATTGCGCAAGGAATTTAATCGCATCGTCATCAGTTTTAGATACTTTTCGATAAAATTCTGAAAGGTTTCTTACGCGCAATGGTAAAGGAGAGTTGTTGAAATGGCGTATGCTTTTAAAGCCGCTTTCAGAGACGATGTGCGAGGAATGAGTCGTTATGATTACCTGTACGTTCCAGTCTGGCTTGGTACGAATGAACTTGTCTATGTTTCTGATGAACACGTACTGCATCTGTGGATGCAGGTGGGCTTCGGGCTCCTCTAGAAACAGCAGGTGGAAGTTAGGCTTGGGCTTTTTCTTGGAATATTCCTCGTAAAAGCTGATGAACTTTAGAATCAGGTAAATAAGTTTGCTATAACCTAGTCCATTGTGGGCTTCGGGAAGCAGGTTACTATCATGGTCGTAAAAAACCTGGGTATTGCCTCGAATTACTTTTTCGGCATCAAAATTTGATTTGATTTCAATTGGAGGAATATTTGTTTTGGTATCAACCCCAAAGGTTTTCAAATCATCGAATATACCTTTGAAAAGGTCTTTGTATTTACCATCCAGCTCTTCAGAAACCTTTGTGAGTGATTCCTCAATACTTTCAACATCAGCATTGTCTTTGTTATTGAACCGATAATAGTCTTCAAATCCTCTTGAAAGCCCTTTGGTTTTATCGAGCGATTGGTCATCAAGTTGGTTTTGAGCATATACAAAACTGGTCTGAAAAACTTTTTCAATACTCTTTTTATTTTCTATTTCCTTGAAGTTTTCTGGATTTGCAGAGTCGACGGAATAATATTTCTCCTTGTAAACGTTTTTGTAGTGTTTTTTAAGATACTTAATAATGCTTTTATCAAATTTCTTGGCTGACTTCTCGTATTCACCAAGAAACTGTTCAGGGTTAGACACGCTGTACTCGCAGATAATTTGAGCATCATTCCTTTTTGGATCAAGATCCATTATAAAACTCGAAAGGGAAGCAAGGTCGTCACTATCGGTGTACTCAATATTGATAAGAAGTTGAATCTTGGGCAGTTTTTCCTTGTAGCTTTTTTCACTTGCTCTTAATGCATCATCGTCTGCGCCCTCCCCTTTAAGTTTTAGATGCTTTTTGTAGAGCTTTTGGGCTTCGTCAAAGTCTTTATGGCATCCAACCGAAAAATCATCAAATTTGAACAATCCTTTTCCTTGACTTAGGAACTTATTGAATATCTCAACCACGGATGTCTTGCCACTATTGTTCCTGCCGACTATGAGAGTTACCTCGTCAGCCAAATCTATAATGTTTGATGCTAGTAGTCGAAAATTCTTAATTTCTATGCTGGTGATTTTCATAGTTGTAATAATATCACCCTTTTATAGGTGGGTAATGTTAATACAAGTTTATAAAAATAATTTAAATAGAAACTAAAGAAACGAATTGATTTTTACCCTTATAGTTGGGGGGTGAAACTTATTAATACATTTCACTTTACACCGTTTGTTACTTCTGTTATGATGGCCACATACACGCCCCGGCCAGTCGCAAGATCCGCCGGGGTTTTTATATTGACAATATGTCTACCTGGTGTATGCTGATACTTGTAATAGCTTTTCTTCATACACGATTTGTTAACCGCCGATCTAAAGGGTTGATTGGCGGTTTTTTTATTTGCCTATGCAAGAACAAAAGGAAACGCCAGATTATAAGGCACTTAGAAAAATCCTCGAAAAGGATATTGGCAAGAAATACGTAGATCAGTTGTCAGACGAAGATATACAAGCCTTTGGTGATTTCTTACTCGCTGTCACCAGGGGATGCAGTTTCTAAGGCATCTCGCTTAGTCCGTCGAGGAGTAGTTATTCTATTAAAAGGACTGCTTGTTACAATCTCTACACTACCATCCCTTCTTTCAAAGACGCGCCCGTATTGGCGCGAAGATCCACACGTACATTCTTTAGTATAACCAAACCTCGGTGGCCTGCCGTCGTCTATTGGGTATAGTAATTCCACATCCACGTTGTAGATACGACTAAGCTGAAGTAGGTTTTTAAGATTAGGTTCAGCTAAACCATTCTCCCAGCGCGAGAGTCTGTTTGCGCTCGCAAGACCGAGTAGTTCTACAACATGGCTTTGCTTTAGTTTTGCGTTGAGCCTACATTCCTTTAATCTATTTTCGTATTTGATTGGTTCCATAGAGGTAGTATGAGAAATTAACGATTGATACATAACCCACAAAAATCAGCACTCAACTGCCATTTTTTGTGGGTAGGGAGTGGATAAAGTTGATTTAATAAAAAGCATGATATACTTCAGGAGTTATCAAAATAGAAAGTTCCCCGAACTTTCTCTAACGTTCGGAGCAGGATAGGTGAAACAGAGGCAAAAACCTCTGTTTTGTCTTTATTTGCAAGGCTTTTTTTAGGTTCGAACTGTGGGTTTTCACGTATAGCTTCTTGAATGCCTTCAATCAGCACTTCCATCCATTTCGGCCTTATAAATTCAAGGTTTTCTTCATCCCAGGTTAGGTTCGAACTCAATGTATGCAAAGCTACTGATTTATGTTCCGGGATGTTGGATTGGAACGCATCGTAAGCGTTTACTGCCGCTTCCAATGATTGCAAATACCGTTGTTGAGTTTCTTTGTCCGTAACCGTTAACTTTTCTAATTCACTATCGATGCCCTGTATATCGGACAGGTACTCGTCCTTGCTGATAATTTCATCCGCCAAAAGCCCTCGTAGTCTGCGCTTCTTGTTGTTCAGATCAGCGACCGCCTCTGCTTTTCTTCGCTGTTGAAGTTCTTCTTCACTCAGGTCTGCCAGCGTGGTGGCGTTTTCCATGATCCAGCGTTTCATATCCGGTGAAAACTGTAATGGCGATAACACCTTTCTGACCTTCTCTTCCACCCTTGCCTCGGAAAGCATTGTAACCTTCTCTCCGCGCTTTTTACGCGGGACATTGTAGTAATAGGTATACGAGAGGTATTTCGGGTTTTCCAGCTCGGCAATTACGCGCCCACACTTGGGACAATGAGTGCGGTTCGTGTAACTGAATTTGTATTTACAATCGCAGATCAATTGGAACTTAAAGTCCGTACCGATGTATTCCTTTGTAGGGGACTGGATCAAGCCTACATAAGTAGCCTCATGCTTGATGCGGGCGGAAGGCGTATGTGCATTCAGCATCCGCTGTATACGGTAATATTGTGCTTCCGTAATGACCTTCGGCAATGCCGGGTCTAATTCGTATCGTTCTTCTTCGTAATAAAAGAAACCGGCATAGATCGGGTTACGCAGCATCGTATAAAAATAAGATTCAGCTATGGGTTTACCCCCGATACGTTTGCGCTTCATCGTTGTCGGGTAATAGGTCTGTATCATCCAGGCGTATATACTGCGAGCGGAGTTGCGCCCTTCTAAAACTTTTGAAAATACAGCTCGTAGGATTGCCATACGCTCGGTATCCACCAGCCAACGACGGTTGCCCTTTTCTTCTCGCTTATCATTGATAAAACCAAAAGGAGCCACGCCATGCGGGATACCCATTTGCGCCTTCTTTCGCTGCCCGCGCTTTACGTTGACCGATAGATCGCGGCTGAACTGATTGGCTGAGCCAAACTCTACCGCTAACAAAATGGCGTTTTCATTCGGGGTATACGTTTTACCCGGAGTACGGATTTCCTGTATCTTACCCTGCTGCAAGAGTTCAATGATCTCTCCGCCTTCTACCATATTACGGGCGAGACGGTCGAGCTTCCAGCAGATAATAGCGTTGTATTTGCCTTTCTTGATCCCTGACACCATACGGGCAAATCCCATGCGCATGCCCGGTATCTTCGCACTTTTACTCTCGCTGATCGTTTCGGTAACCGATAGTTTAAAACGGGCAGCCGTGTCCTGAGCTGATTCCTCCTGCGCCACAATGGAAAGCATCTGCTTATCCTCTGAGTCACTCGATTTTCGGTTATAGTTGATGTATTTCAGGGATTGCATACAGAAAAAGGGCAACAACGTTTTCTTAATCGCCAGACTAAGTACCGGTTGTTGCCCCATCTCTACCCACAAAAGGATATTGCGGCATGGTACTTAGTCTGGCATAGCCAGTATAGCACACACTGCCGCTGCTTAAAAGGAACAGCCGCGCGTAACGGCCAGCAAAAAGTCCCCGAACGTCTTTACATCCTCATCAGAAAGCTGATCTGTATACTTCTTGCCGATGTCTTTCTCTAATATCTTGCGCAGTGCGGCATAATCGGGCTGTTTTTTTGCCATACGCCCATTCTCTGCTATTTTGTATCCCCACATAACCCACAAAAAATGGCACTCAACTGCCAGAAATTGTGGCTTACCCGTGGACAAAGGGAACGCTACCATGCGTATATGTATGATCCACATCACAGCATCACCCACATTGGAGAAACCACATGGCGCGGCCAGCACAAGAAGTTCGGTATGTATGAAGGCGATAAGTTCCAGCACATGCTCCTCTTGGGCAAGACCGGCATGGGCAAGACCTATCTCCTTCAAGGAATGGCGTTATCTGATTTACAAATGGGGAAAGGATTAGTCTACCTTGATCCCGCCGGAGACTCGGCACGGTATCTCATGGAGCATATTCCCGAACACCGCAAAAGTGATGTCATCTACTTCAACCCCTCCGATCTGGACTTCTTTGTTGCATTTAATCCGCTGGAAAACATTCCTTCGGCATACCACCACATTACAACTGCCGGACTGATCGGGGTATTCAAGCGTATATTCAAAGACACCTGGGGAACCCGACAGGAACACGTTATGCGCTATGCACTTCTCACCCTGCTTGCCTGTGACGGGGTAACACTGCTTGATCTGCAGCCGCTCCTCACCAATTACACCTACCGCTCTGAGCTACTGGCTACCTTTATCCGTGAGCCGTACCTCATTGATTTTTGGGAGCAGGAGTTTGATGCCTTGTCGAAATCCGCACAGCGCGATCTCATTGCTCCAATATTAAACAAGATCGGTATCTTCCGCGCATCCCGACCGCTCCGTACCGTGTTCGGACAGGAATCCTCGGACTTCCGTATCCAAGAAGTCATGGACGGCAGCAAGGTCTTTATCGCAGATCTCTCAAAAGGGAAGCTAGGCGAAGACGCTGCCATGATTCTCGGCAGCTTTCTTTTGACCGCCTTTATGAATGGAGCGCAGTTCCGCGCCCATTATCCGCAGGAAGCCCGTGTGCCGTTCTTTATCTATGTTGATGAAATGCATAACTTTCTGTCACCGGCCATTGCGGAAATTCTATCCGAATGCCGCAAGTTCCGGCTAGGATTGATCATGGCTACGCAGCACTTGGGGAACATCCCGGATGAGTTGCAGGATGCGATCTTTGGTAATATCGGGACGCTACTGTGCTTCCGCATTGGTTCTACCGATGCCCGGCGGTTGGCGCAAGAGTTTGCGCCGGTCTTTGATGCACAGGATTTACTCCACCTGCGGCAATATCACTTTTACATTAAGCTGTGCATTGATGGGATTACGAGTGTGGCGTTTAGCGGGAGGACGGTAAAATAAAAACCGCTCTGGTTTAAAAGGTATTCCCGATATTGCCTATATGGAAGTAACACAGCATAATGCCAGTCATAAGCCCGGAATCATATCTGTTCCGGACACTACAACGGAACCGGCTTCCCCCAAATTTATCATCTCCGCTGTTCCCGATATGCGGACGTTCATGGAAGAACAAAACATAAACACCGCGTGGATCATATACTTCGACACTTATGAAGAAGCCCTGAAATTTAGGGAAGAACTGCATGCTCATGCTCAGCCGACAATGGCAAAAGAAACTTAAAGCAAAAGAGGAGCAAAACAGCCCCTCTTTCTGTGTTTATTTTTTCCGCATGCTCCAGTATATCGGAGCATTTTTTATGTAATCTTCGTGGACGATGCATTTGCATACCGAAGCACTTTATATATAATTCTCGCGGACGATGTAAAGTACTCTTTTTGACCAATACCTAGATCACAGGTCATACTCATCATCTCCAGCTTCTCTCATAAATTCTTGAGTATTTTCATTTACTCTTTTTCCAATACTTTCCCACAATTGGGATTTAGTAATTATCTCTCTCGCCACGTCCATCTTAATATCTTCTATCTCTGCAACAATTGCAGTAGCTTGAACCATAGAAATACCATCACGATATATTTCTAGTAATATATTGCGCAGTACTTCTCCATTCGCCTTTAATAAAGCAAATTTTTGCACATTCACTTTGAATTCTTTATTCATAAATTTTAATATTTTTCCAGATTGTACGTTTTATTTGTTCCTTGAGTAGCTCCGGGATTTTTAGCAGAACCTTCTATTCTAAAACCCTTAAAATTAGCAGTCTTATATCCGCTTTCTTTTGCCCAATTCAACAATCTATTCCGCATTTCTATAATATTCGAACGTCCAATCGTATTTCCAAGCGTTTTTGCATTTTCAGTTGTTTGCTGAAAAACAGATAAATTGTCAAATGTGACATGTGTTCCATCCGAAATTATGTCCGCAGAAACTTCTACTGTTCTACCATTGGATAATCTAAACATAGAAAATACACCATTCTTACCAACAGGGTATATCTCTTCGTATATTATTCCACTGTTAGCCTTATTTGGAGTGCTAGATGTAAACCAAGACTTTACCGTCTTCCACGCATTTGAAACTCCATTTTTCGCTTTACGCCATCCATTTGATAATGCTGCACCCGCATTTTTCAATGAATTCTTAGCTGATATAGTAACCGTTTTGAGTGTTTGAACAGTACCCGGTGCCGGTGACACTGGAAAATCAGGTAGTAAACTTAGTAATTTACCGGCCCTGTTTGATCGATCAATGTCTTGCTGCTCTCCATTGATATAAAAGCTCATGTGGCCATCTTCATCCATTGAAGAGCTCCAGTTATCTGGCAAATCCCACATATCTCTTCCTAACAATGCAAGTTTATTTTGCATTTGAGCCATATATATTCTCCAATCCTCCTCTGTTTTGCAACTTTGACAATCAGGAGCTTGCCCATCTATATCAGTATATAAAATCGGGTTATCTCTAAAGCAGGTGTAATCACTAACATCAATTTGAGAAATCGGGTCTAAATTCCACCTACGACCCAAACGACTGTCGTACTGCCAGTATTCGGCGGTATAACTCGTCCCTTCCACGCCGTATACCTCATCATCCTTCTCTTGTCCATTGAAGCCGTATCTATACCCTGCCACACTATCCGTATCGCAAACCACCGTGGTGCTTACATCCAGTTCCTCGATGATCACATAGCTGATCAGTACCTGGCAGGGGCCATCCAGGTAAAACCCGAATGAACTATAGGTATCATCATTGCTCGTGAAATAAAAAGTATGATCGCCTGAGCTGTTTATATACTGTGTAGTTACACCCTGTAAGTTACCAACCACCAGCACCGAATCACAGCCGTTCAGGTCTATCCCGAAACGCACCCGGTACTGCTGTCCTGATTCCGTCGGGGTGATCAGGCGCAGCAACGTATTCTGTTCCCGGTCAAGCACCATATTTCCGTTCCCGTCAACACCCGGGTTATCCTGCTCATTGATATAATACCAGTCCGGGGGGGCATTATCAAAGGAAAGGTCCTGCGAATACATCGTAAGCGTTGAATCCCGGTCATAAATACAATCCGGATCCCCGTACTTCCGCTCTTCTATCAGCATACCGAAGGGGTAATAATCATAGCGGTTCTTCACCTCGGCCGTGTAGTATTCCGGGAAGGGCACATTGTCCTCCAGGCCGCAGTGCAGTTCCTTGCGG
>Ga0182746_1000642_pt1 | contig 43259 bp, 30 predicted proteins | sample eDN3rd30CBELigOP_FD_128881 | JGI IMG/M metagenome (GOLD analysis project Ga0182746, IMG submission 128881) | Enriched Organic Plus compost microbial communities from Emeryville, California, USA - eDNA 3rd pass 30_C BE-Lig OP (version 2) (version 2) ...
ATACATAAAGACGATCTCGTTGATGGCAGTAAAACTTTCCGGAGCGATGATCACAGGGCATTCTGCATGTCGCAGGATCTGCTGTACAAAATCGGATGGTGTGCCGGCATATCCTGTAAAGCTCATGCACGGGTCCAGTATAAGCAGGTCAGCAAATCTGCTTTCTGTTTCCACCTCACGGGAGGGTACGCTTTTGTCTTCATGTACTTTGCAGGGCACCTGGTTAGCCCGGCAAACGGCCCTGAACTTTTCAATACTGGCCTCTATCTTTTTTGCTTTTGCTGCCAGTGCCTTGGACCGTTCATCAACTTCCCATTCAGGATAATTGCCTCCACCGGTCACTTTCCAGATAAGCTGTTCGTTTTCCACCAGGTTTTCCAGGAATATACCTGTAAGAGGCGATGCTTTGATCCGTGCAATGGCACAGGCAAAGTTTAAAGCCTGTTCATTCAATTCTTCGCCATTAATGGCAATTAATATCTTTTGCATAAAACTTATTTTTTTATTTGTGTGCAATGAATACGGGAAGGCGATGGCTGGCAATAGTGTCTGTCATAAAACTTTTTTTGAAGATCATGGAAATATCTCCTCTCTTAAAAGCACCGGCTACCACTATCGGGCTTTTGATCTCTGATACCCATGTGTTAAAAAGCTTTTTACTATTGACATCGAGATGCACTTCATTCAGTTTGGGATAATGGCAACTGACCAGTTCCATAATAGAACTGTGGCCAGAGATCTCACGGCCCGGGTCGGGATTGGCATATACCAGTGTTGTGGGTTGACCGGCCAGTTCCGGGAACAGGTAAGCAAACTGTTTGATGGCATAGATAGAAGCTTCTTTGCCATCGCATGTAAGTATGTTGTTGGCAGGAAACTCAAACTTTTCAGGGATGACGAGTACCGGGCAATCTGTGTGATGAAGTATCTCTTTCAGATAGTCGTTCAGATCAACGCCGGCCTGTGAATAAAACAGGTCGCTGCTGATTAGCAACAGATCGGCATAGATGGTTTCTTTCTTCAGTTCAGGCAATGCAAAGTCAAAATATTCTTTATGCACGGCAAAACGGATCTGGTTCTTGTTGCAGTATGATTCAAAACGGCTAATGGTTTCCTGAATGGCTTCTGCGGTTTGCGGTTCAATCAATGGTATATAAACGCCCTCTGCAATATTCGCAGCGGCATAGCTCCATAAGCTGGCATAATCCACCTGTGGCAAAAAAGCGCCGACCAATAGGATAGGCTCTTTTTTATTCAACTCGGATGCGAACTGCATCATTCCTTCTGAATAATGCCCGTTATCAAATGCGGCGATCACTTTTTTCATAATGTTTTTTTTACAAATATGGAATATCAGACTGCTTAATTCTATGATGGCAATACAGGCGATCGATGATCGTCGTCAGTAGGGCGCACTGAAACAGGCGGCACCTTCCAGGGAAGATTTGTTTTATATACTTCGAACCAGAAAACGCTGGCGAATGCTGTTGCAAAACCTGCCCAGAACATGGCAGGGCTTATGGCTGTCAGTTCGAATACCTGGCGGACAGGAGCGTAGAGCAGCAGCAAGACGAGAAAGATGGCTGAACTTCCAAGCACAGGCAATGCAAGCCTGTTTTTGTAGCGGATGGTGGTAAATATTGTTTGTGTATATGATCTTACAGCGAATGTGAGAAAAACATTGGCAAGGATCAGTGTGGTAAAGACCAGGGTCCTTGTTTCTTCAAGCGAGTGTCCTGATCGCATGGAGAAATAATACAGCAGCAATACGCCGGCGGCAATAATAACTCCCTGTGTGATACTGATCAGCAGATCACCCTGACCAAGTAATGGCTCAGTTTTCTTTCTAGGCCCTTTTTCAACACTGAAATGTTCAACAGGTTCTTTTTCGAAAAACACCGAGCAGGTCGGTCCCATAATAAGTTCCAGGAAAATAATATGGATAGGAGTGAAGATATTCGGGTATATCCATCCAAGGATCAGCGGTACAGAGGCGGTGAGTATGATCGGAATATGAATGGCGATAATATAGCGTACTGCTTTTAACAGGTTGTGATAGATCTTACGTCCTTCTGTGATGGCCACATTGATCTTATCAAGATTATCGTCTGTGATCACCAGGTCGGCTGCCTGTTGCGCCATTTCAGTTCCCCTGTTTCCCATGGCAATCCCTATATCAGCAACTTTGAGGGCAGGAGCATCATTCACGCCATCGCCTGTCATGGCCACGGTATGACCATTCTCTTTTAGATGCCTGATCACTTTCAGTTTTGCATCGGGAAACATTCTTGCGAATACATTGACATTGCTGATCGCTTCTTTCAATTCTTCCTCCGTCATTTGCATTACCTGCTGGCCGGTATAGCAAAAAGCCGGTTGCCGGATGCCGGTCTGCTGTGCGATCGCTATTGCTGTGTCAGCAAAGTCGCCGGTCAGCAGCTTAACGTTCACTTTTGCTGCATACAGCCTGCGTATCACTTCAGGAAGATTTTTCTTTGGCGGATCGAACAGCGCCAGCAATCCTTCAAACTGCCAGGCAAAATCATCCTGCTTCTCCGGGAATGTCCCGGTATGTATGGCACTTGCTACTCCGAGCATACGGAATCCATTACTGCCCATTGCCGAAACATGCCGCTCTATCTTTTTGCGTTCTTCCCCGGTTATGCCACAAACATTCAGTATCCGTTCAGGCGCACCTTTGGCTGCCACAATGATCTGATCATTGAAGCTGTATACATGGGTCATCATGGGCATTGTGCCTTCCAGGGGATATTCATGGACCATTTGCATCATGCGCCAGACCGCAGGGGCCGGCATTTTTATATAAGCCTGAATGATCGCTTTTTCCATGGCATCAAAGGGATGCGATTCGCAGGCGAGCACTGCAGAGCGCAGTAAGTGGTCACATCCGGGGAAATTATCCTTCGCATGGCGAAGCTGATCTGTCCGGTAATTGTAAACAGTGTCAACCACCATTTTATTTTCCGTGATCGTTCCTGTTTTGTCCAGGCAAAGTACATCCACGCAACCCAGGTTTTCGATGATCTGTGGTTGACGGGAGATAATGCCCAGCTTGCTCATTTTATAGGCACCCAATGCCATAAAAGAAGAAAATGCCACAGGGATCTCTTCCGGTATGGCAGACATGGCCAGCGTCAGTGCAAATAAGAGGCTTGTAGAGAATTCACGATAATGAAGGAAGTTGATCGCAAAGATCAATGCAAAGGCCAGCAGACCGAATAAAGCCAGCTTGTTGACAACCCGGCCTACCTGCACCTGCAGTACTGTTTTATTCAACAACTGGTCTTCCACCAGGTGGCCGATCTGCACCAATTGTGTGTTATTGCCGGTAGCGGTGACCATGGCCAGGCAACTGCCTGAGTTGATCAATGTGCCCTGGTATACTTCTTTGTTTTCACTGGAAGATGTTTTCATAACAGGCACGGATTCTCCTGTTAATACAGCTTCATTGACAGTAAAATCATTTGCTTGCAGGAGAGTGCCATCAGCAGGGACCTTTTGGCCTTCTTCGAGTAGCATGATATCACCCGGCACAAGCTCTCTTGAATGAATGACCATTTGTTTACCGTCCCGCACAACCGTCACTTCTGGTGAAGTCATTTGTTTCAGTGCGTGTATGGCTTTTGAACTGCGCACTTCCTGGTAAAAACCTATGGTGAACACGATCAGGATCGCGACCAGCATCATAAACCCTTCGGGGTTTTTGCCAAGGATGAAATACAGGCAGCAGGCTATGATAAGCAGAATGGACATAGGCTCTTTTATCAAAGAGGCCAACAGCTTCAGCGAACGGAAACGCTTGTTCCGCCTGAATTCGTTTTTACCATATTTCTCCTGCAATTGCGGGATCGAATTGCTTGATAACCCGCTTAGCCCGGATAGTGCTTCTGCAATGGACGACATACAGATATTTTAGGAATAAACCGTATAAAATGCCACTGGCAATTTATCCATGTTGCAACAGCAGCCAAATGATCTATTGCAAATACAGGATTGATTTTGGTCAGCTCAGCGCGGACCTGCATCCAAATCATCCGGCCTGCTGACGCTGATCATTGCAGTGGCAGATACTATTTCGTCCTTTTGCATTAAAAGATCGCATTGGATTTCAGATGGCTGATATTTTTATTTACCGGTACTGCCTTTTCGTGGGCAGTAAATGATCTTCATCAAAACCCGGTACCTGTAATGCGGCCTGCACAACAGGTATCCATCTATCTCACTTTTGATGATGGGCCAATGACCGGTAGTGAATTCCTGGATTCGCTGACCGCTACTGACAGTATACCGGTTGATGTTTTCCTGATTGGCGTGCAGGTGGAGAGGGACGGGAAGGCAAAAAAGACCTTTGAGCGATATCAGCAGAATCCTTTTATTGAAATGGCCAATCACAGTTACTCCCATGCTTCGGGCCATTATCGTATGTTTTATTCACATCCGGAGAAAGTTGTGGCGGATGTTTTATTGAATAAAAAATTACTTGGGTTGCGAAACAACTTTGTAAGGTTGCCTGGCCGCAATACCTGGCGGATAGCCAACAGGAGACGGACTGATCTGATCGATGCCAATCCATCGGCCGACTCTCTTGCCAAGCTCGGATTTCAATTATTTGGCTGGGACATGGAATGGCGTTTCGATTCCACACTGCAACAATATTTATCCGCCGAAAAAATGATCGCTTGTGTCAGGAACAGCGCGTGGGGCAATGTATTTGAAAAGGGCCATGTGGTGATCTTGTGCCATGACTGGATGTTGCCTGATCCCTATTTCCGGGAACAACTGGTCTTGTTTGTTAAGACCGTGAGAGCAACAGGGATCGCAGGGTTTTCACATTTAAGTAAATACCCGGGCATTAAAGCAGGTACAGATTCAGCTCTTATTGTCCATCATAAATTATGAATTCTCCAATTATGCAAAACGGATCTCTATATCAAAGAATATTGAAAAGCTGGCGGCGTTTCCGCTTCGAGATTTCCAGTTTTGTCCTGATCGTGCTGGGTGTGTGGCTTGTTTGGAAACTGACCCACAAGCCATTTGTGCCGGATTGGGTAATATATGTGATCGTTCTTTGGTGCATTGTGCTGGTGTTGCACTTATGGAGGATCATTTACCTGATAAGAAAAACAAGGAAAAAATAACTAAACTCTTCTTATATGAAAAGTCTGATCGTTTACCAGGGAAGATACGGCGCCACCCGGCAGTATGCCGAATGGCTGCATCAAAAATTTGCACTCAGCCTGTTGACCACGACAGAATGTGGTGAAGAGCAACTGAAAGATGCAGAACTGGTGGTAATGGGTTCGAGTGTCTATATAGGCAAGCTGGAGATCTCGAAATGGGTCAAACAGCATTTGGATATGCTGCGGGGTAAGGAATTGGTATTATTTGTGGTGAGTGGTACGCCAAAAGATCAAATAGAGAAGCTCGCGCAGTATGTTAAATCATCCATCCCTGCCGCCATTGCGGAAAAATGCCGTATCTATTATCTGGATGGCCGGCTGGCTTACGATAAACTTTCACGGAAGGACAGGTTTATGCTGCGTATGGGTGCGTTTTTTGCCGGCAAGGAGAATGGCCGTAAAATGCTTACAGGTTATGACAACGTAAAAGAAGAAAATCTTGCAGACCTGTATCAGCACCTGGAAGAAGTGATGTATCAGCCGGCCTGATAAATAAAACCATTGTTCATTACCATATTAATTTGATGAAATATGAAAGCGGCAAGTAAATCTATTTTCAGATACCTGCAGATCTTCCTTCGGTTCAACACACATCTTTCCATATTCCTGGTTGTGCTGCCCATTTTATGGCTGGTACAATACATCGAACGGGATACATGGGAACCTGAATGGCTGATCGTTATTTCAATTGTTTGGGGATGTGTTTTGCTGATACATTTTCTTGTTTCATGGTGGAGATTACGTGTAAAAAGAAATCAGAATCGCTAAATTTTTAAATCAATGTATACATATCAGACCGCTGAAGATGCTGTAAAAGTGATAAAATCAGGTGATCGTGTTTTCCTGCATGGAAGCGCTGCAACGCCTACTGTGCTGATCAAAGCCATGCAGGCCAGGTACCGGGAATTGAAAAATGTTGAACTGGTCAGTATTACCAATCTCGGGGATAATAATTTTAATGAACCGGTGGTCAGGGAAAGTTTCTTTTTCAATGCACTGTTCGTGAGTGCCAATACACGTGCGGTAGCCAACAGTTCTTATGGTGATTATGTGCCGTTGTTCCTTAGCCAGATACCGGGACTTTTCAGAAATAAGATTTTCCCGATCGATGTTGCGCTTATACAGGTTTCACCGCCAGATGCACATGGTTACTGTTCCCTAGGCACTTCAGTTGATATTGCATTGGCTGCGGTGGAAACAGCAGCCCTGGTGGTGGCGCAGGTTAACAGCCGCATGCCACGAACAGCAGGAGATGGTTTTGTGCATGTGAGCAAGATCAATATACTGGTGAAATGCGATACCGAACTGCCGGAACTGGATTATTCTACAGCGGCATCCGTTATCAGTGAAAAGATCGGTCACAACGTGGCCAGTCTTGTCGAAGACGGCGCTACTCTCCAGTTGGGAATCGGGTCAATACCTGATCAGGTATTAAAGAATCTTTATCATCATAAGGACCTTGGGCTTCATACGGAGATGATGAGTGATGGGGTGATCGATCTTATCGGAAAGAATATTATCAACAATAAATGCAAAAAGAACAATCCCGGGCAGTCTGTTACCAGCTTCCTGACCGGTACGCGCCGTTTGTACGATTTTGTTGATGACAATCCATCCATCAAGGTTATGGACATCAGTTATGTAAATGATATCAGCGTGATCAGACAAAACCCGAAAGTGACAGCGATCAACAGTGCTATTGAAGTGGACCTGACCGGCCAGGTATGTGCTGATTCGATCGGTACTTACCAGTATTCCGGTATAGGCGGTCAAATGGATTTTATGCAGGGCGCTGCATTGTCCGAGGGTGGAAAGCCGATCATTGCATTGCCTTCCATAACAGCAAAAGGAATTTCAAGGATCGTTCCTTTTTTAAAAGAAGGAGCCGGTGTGGTCACTACACGTGGTCATATTCACTGGGTGGTTACAGAATACGGCATGGTGAACCTTTACGGAAAGAATCTCCGGCAACGTGCTATGGCATTGCAAAGTATTGCACACCCGCAACACCAGGAATACCTGGACAGGATGATCGCCAAACGCTTCCGTCATGAACAACCGGCCATTTATATTTCGAAGAGTGATGCGGTAACTCAGCCGGTGTATTAAAAATGGGCAATCAAATGAACTAATAATTTCCCGTATGGATATCCCTTTTCGGTTCCCTTATACGGTTGATCCTGTTTATTCCAAAAAGGTCGCTTATTTCTGCATGGAGTTTGGCATTCATCAGCCATTGAAAACGTATGCAGGAGGCCTGGGATATCTGGCCGGTTCACAAATGCGTGGTGCATTTGCCTTAAAGCAGGCGGTGATCGGTATCGGAATACTTTGGAAGTATGGTTATTATGACCAGGTAAGAAAGCAGGACCAGACAATGGATGTTCTTTTCCAGGAAAAAGTATACGGCTTTCTGGAAAAAACCGATATACGGTTTACCATCCGGGTGTCCGGACACGAAGTATTTGTAACAGCTTATTATCTTCCCCCGAAAGTGTTTAATACGGCGCCCGTTTTTTTCCTGAGTACGGATATTCCGGAGAATGATTATCTGTCGAGAACGATCTGCCATAAATTATATGATTCAAATCCTGAATCAAAAATTGCCGCGGCCATCCTGTTGGGCCAGGGAGGCGCCAGATTGCTGGAAAAGCTTAACTGGCTGCCCGATATGTATCACCTGAATGAATCGCATGGGATACCTCTTGCTTTTTATCTGTACAGCAAGTACGGAAACCTGGAAGATGTAAGACGCAGACTGGATTTTACCAATCACACCTGTGAAGCTGGCGGTAATGAAAAGAACTCTGTGTCGCTGCTGGCCAAGATGGGATTTTTCGGATCAATTGATCCTGCTGAAGTTAAACGGATCATACAGATAGGCAACGAAATGCTGGACAATACTTCTGCGGCATTACAGATGGCAGGTCTTGCTAATGGCGTTTCAGGAATACATGCTGCCAAACTGCGGAGCTGGTGGAACGCTGTTCCGGGGGCCTGCAAGATCATTTCCATCACCAATGCACAGGATTTTACATACTGGCATGATGAACAGATGTACCAGGCAATTGCCCATAACGATATGGCAGCATTCGTTCATAGAAAAAGAGAAACAAAGAAACTGCTGTTTGAAGAAGTGGCCGATCAAACGGGAGAAATGTATGATCCCGCTATTTGCACCATTGTATTTGCCAAGCGTTTCGCCAACTATAAAAGAGCAGAGCTATTGTTGTCCAACATGGACAGGTTTCAGCGTATCGTCAGCAACAGCATGCGGCCTGTGCAACTGATCTGGGCCGGTAAACCTTACCCTATGGATTTTCCGGCCATTGCATTATTTAACAGGATCGTCAATATCTGCAAAACATTTACGAATTGTTCTGTGCTGGTCGGTTATGAAATGAGGCAGTCCAGGCTGCTAAAGGCCGGAGCTGATATCTGGTTGAATGTTCCCAGGATGGGACATGAAGCATCAGGCACCAGCGGAATGTCTGCGGCAATGAACGGAGCGCTGAATGTATCTATGCCAGATGGATGGTTTCCTGAATTCGCCAGGGATAAGATCAACAGTTTTGTTATTCAACCGGCGGATGCAATGCTGCAGGACCATGAGCAGGATGAGCGGGATGCCAATTCTCTATATGATCTGCTGGAAAAGGAGGTCATACCGTTGTATTATGATGCACCGGATAAGTGGATGGCCATGGTTGAGCAGGGAATGAAGGATATCAGTCCTGCTTTTGACAGTAAAAGAATGATGAAAGAGTATTACGAGCTCTTATATAATCATTAAAGTGTTTAACCGGGTGATCATCTCAAGAACCCGGTCAGGATTTTACGAGCAATTGATCTTCTGCCATTTTTATATTTTCGATCCCTTTTAAAAGTGCATCCGGATTAAAGGATATACTTGAAATTCCTTCCTCTACGAGAAACTGTGCAAAAGCAGGTATATCACTGGGCGCCTGTCCGCATAAGCCGATCTTTATCCCGGCGTTTTTTGCTTTCTGTATCACACCGGCGATCATTTGTTTTACTGCAGGGTCCTGCTCATTGAAGATATGACTGATGATCGCTGAATCCCTGTCCACTCCCAGTACGAGTTGTGTAAGATCATTGGAGCCTATGGAAAATCCATCGAATAAGGTGGCAAATTCTTCTGCCAGTAATACATTGGATGGTATTTCCACCATCATATAGATCTCAAGGGTATTATCAGCATTTCTGTTCAGCCCATATGCACGCATGGTAGCGATCACCTGTTTTGCTTCGTCTAGTGTACGGCAGAACGGGATCATTACTTTCACATTTGTTAAACCCATTTCTTCCCGCACCCGTTTGATGGCTGCACATTCCAGTTCAAACCCTTCCCGGTAGTATTCGCTATAATAACGGGATGCGCCCCTGAAGCCAAGCATCGGGTTTTCTTCTTTTGGTTCGAATGCTGAGCCGCCCATCAGATTTGCATATTCATTTGTTTTGAAATCGCTTGTCCGGACGATCACATCTTTGGGATAAAAAGCTGCGGCAATTGTTGCAATGCCCTGGGACAGCCTGTCAACGAAATATTCTTTTTTATCGTTGTAACCGACTGTCAGCTTTGCCAGTTTTTTCCTGACCTCTTCATCCTGCAATTGATCATAGCGGACCAATGCCATGGGATGGACCCGGATCGCATGGGTGATGATAAATTCCATGCGCATCAGACCAATCCCGTCGTTGGGATAAAAAGAAAGCTTAAAAGCCTGGTCCGGATCTCCGAGGATCATCATCGCTTCGGTAGTTGCCGGTTTAGTGATGCCTGCCAGGTCAATATCATTAGTGGTGAAAGGAAGCGCTCCTTCATATACATAGCCTGTTTTTCCTTCACTGCAGCATACAGTGATAACATCTCCGTCCTTTATGGCAGAGGTGGCATTACCACAACCGACCAACGCAGGCACACCCAATTCCCGGGCGACTATTGAAGCATGGCTGGTCCTTCCACCTTTATCCGTAATAATAGCTGCAGTTCTTTTCAATACCGGGTCCCAGTCAGGGCTGGTGATGCTGGTAACAAGGATCTCACCTGCATTTATTTTGTCAGCATCGGCAGGCGACAGGATCACCCGTGCAATGCCTGTTGCGATCTTTTCTCCGACAGCGTTGCCTTCCACGATCGCCCGTCCTTTTTTGAGAAGCTTGTATTCAGTTACACGATGAGGGTCCTGGTTGGAATGCACGGTCTCCGGTCTTGCCTGAACGATGAACAGGGCTCCTGAAACGCCGTCCTTTGCCCATTCAATATCCATGGGCTTTCCATAATGCTCTTCAATGATCAGGCACCAGTTGGCCAGCAGGTATATTTCTTCTTCGCAAAGGGTAAATAAAATCCTTTTCTCTTCCGGTGTTTCAATATTGACTGTTGATATCGGGTCATTGGGGGCAGCAGCCTCCTTATAGATCATCGTCAATGCTTTTTCACCCAGCTTTTTCTGAATAAGTGCTTTCTGTTTATTGCGTAAAGTTGGTTTGAATATGAGATATTCATCGGGATTGACAGCTCCCTGTACGATATTTTCACCAAGGCCCCATACTCCGCTGATAGAGATCACATCGGAAAATCCTGACTCTGGCTCAAGCGTGAAAGCAACACCAGAACAGGCAAGATCACTTCTTACCATTTTTTGAACGCCAACAGAGAGGGCAACTTTTTCATGAGCAAAGCAATTGTCCTCCCTGTATTTGATGGCCCTGTCTGTATACAGCGAAGCAAAGCATTGTTGCACCGCCTTCAGCACATTCTGCACACCATTGATATTAAGGTAGGATTCATGTTGCCCTGCAAAGCTGGCCTGTGGCAGGTCTTCTGCAGTAGCACTGCTGCGAACGGCTACAGCGCTGGCGTTGTTTTTGTCAAGATGGTGATAGGCATCCGTGATCGATTGGATGAGATCATCCGGAAGTTTTGCTTCGAGTATTAATTTTCTTGCTGCCGCACCGATCGATGTGAGGTTTTTAAATGATGGCCTTTCCAACTGTTGCATAAGCTGATGCAATGGCTGTTGCAGCGAATTAGCTGTCAGGAACTGATCAAATGCCTGCGCCGTTACAGCAAACCCATCAGGAACAGCAACGCCTTTGCCGGAAAGATTGGCATACATTTCTCCAAGGGAAGCATTCTTGCCACCCACAATACCTACATCGTTGATCGAGATTTCTGCAAATGGCAGAATATTATTATTCATATATAATATGATTTGATGAATATGACAATAAACAAAGAACCTCTTAAAAATGAACATCAAGTTAATCATTGGACCACTGCTGTTTATTGATGGGCATCAGACCTGGTTGTGATATTCGTCACTGCTTATACATGGATACCTGCCGACACAGATCAGACAGAGGAATGACGGTGATCATCTGTTATAACAATTAAAATTCATTGCTTTGAACAAAACATCGCACTTATGTTCGGACAACTTGATTCACAACAAATAGAGCAATTACTCAGCAAGCAGTTGGTAGGCAGACTGGGCTGTCATGCGGATGGAATGACCTATATTGTTCCCATCAGCTATGCTTATAAAGATGGTTATATCTATTGCCATACAGCGGAGGGATTGAAGATTTCCATACTCCGCAAGGAGCCGCAGGTATGCTTCCAGGTAGATAATACCAAAGATCTTTCCAATTGGCAAAGCGTGATATGCTGGGGAGAGTTTGAAGAGTTGAAAGACCAGGCGGAAAAATGGGATGCTTTGTCCATTTTGAATGCCCGTCGTTTTCCCATGGTACCGACAGAAAAAATGCAGATCAATGCCGAATGGCCTTTTGTTAATCCTGAAACCGAAGATATTGAAGGCATTTTTTTCCGGATCAGGATCAGTGATAAAACCGGCCGCTATGAAGATTCCGGCAGTAGCGGAGCTCTTACAAACTAGATTGTTGCGGTATTTGCTTTAAAAGCGTATATACATCCTGAGGTTCGCAAAGCCTGCTCCCTTCATTCAGTGTTGCAGCAGTTCCGCAGGCTATGCCCAGCCGCAATGCTTCTGCAAGCGTGTAATTTTTGGTGAGCCCCAGTATGATACCTGCTACCATGCTATCTCCTGCGCCAACCGTGCTTTTACGTTTCACCGCAGGAGCGATGGCCATTTCTGAGTGATCGGCCGTTATTAACATGGCCCCGCGCTCACCCATTGATATGATCATGGCTTCGCATCTGCCCAAAGCCATGACCTCCCGGGCGGTCGCTTCAATTTCATTATCGTGGATAAAGGACCTGCCTGCTACTACTGCCAACTCACCAAGATTGGGCTTGACCAGGAACACACCAGACTGAATAGCCTGTTGTAATGGTTTCCCCTTCGTATCAACTATAAACTTTGCTTTCTTTTTTTCAGCAATGCCTGATAAGCGGGCCATAATATTAATATCGATATCATCCGGTAAGCTTCCGCTTACAACCAGGAATTCCAGTGATGGAATATCTTCAATCAGCTTTATCAGCTCTTCACATTGCCATGGTGTAATGGGAACGGCAGGCATGCCAAGCCGGTACTGTTTGCCGGATGATGTTTCAGCAATCACAATATTTTCCCGCGTTTGAGCCTGCGTGGCTATTGTGAGAAAAGGAACTTTTTCAGTAAACAACATTTCTTCCAAAAATTTTCCTGTGTAGCTGCCGGAAGGAAATACTGCTGTTGCATCAATATTAAAACGATGAAGTACTCTTGCTACATTAACGCCACCGCCACCGGGATCGAGCTGCACCTGTCCACACTTCAGTTTCCGGTCGGGAATTAATTGCTCAACAAAAATTGTTTTATCAACGCATGGGCTGAATGTAATGGTGACAACAGTGGGCATAATGATATTTTGTGGAAAGTTAGTGACTGACCATTTCGGCATAACTGATGAATCTGAACAGACGGTATGACCATCGTCAGTCCGCAGCGGACGAAAAAGTATTTCTTTTGTTGCAAAGCGCAATTGAATCCTGATCCTGCTATCAATCTTCAAAGACTATGACTGGTAATGCAAAGACAACCATGAAGGCAATGGTTTTTAATAAACCAGGTCAGGCGCTCGTATTGTCAAGCCTGCCAGTGCCGGTGCCTTCAGCAGAGCAGGTATTGATCAGGGTAACAGCCTGTGGCATTTGCCGGACCGATCTTCATATTGTGGACGGTGAACTGCCTTCACCAAAATTTCCCCTTATACCTGGTCATGAAATTATAGGTATCGTGGAATCAGTTGGCGAAGCTGTAAAAAATATTCAACCAGGTGAGCTGGTAGGAGTGGCCTGGCTTGGGCATACATGTGGCAAATGCAAATTTTGCCTGAGAGGGCAGGAGAATTTGTGCGATAATGCATTATTTACCGGTTACACAATGGATGGAGGGCTGGCTGAATACACGGTTGCTTATGCCGCATTTTGCATAAAGCTTCCGCAGCAATTTGCAGCAGCAGCTTTTGCTCCTTTTATGTGTGCCGGGCTGATCGGCTACAGGGCTTACCAGTTTATTCCGGACAGTTTTGTTAATATAGGATTGTATGGTTTTGGTGCAGCAGCGCATATTCTGGCGCAGATCGCCGTGATGCAAGGCAAAAGGATTTTTGCATTCACCCGGCCGGGTGATAAACCGACCCAGCAGTTCGCCCGTTCATTAGGTGCTGTATGGAGCGGCGGATCTGATCAGCCTCCTCCTGAGCCATTGGATGCATGCATTCTCTTTGCTCCTGCGGGAGAACTGGTGCCAAAGGCGCTGAGTGATTGTGTAAAGGGAGGAGTGGTGATCTGCGGAGGTATACATATGTCCGATATACCCTCATTCCCTTATCGCCTGCTTTGGGAGGAAAGGCAGGTGCGTTCCATTGCCAACCTGACCCGGAAAGACGCAGATGATTTTTTCCGGACCATTCAGCATGATTGCCCTGAAACTTCAGTAGAACTTTTCACTTTGCAGGATACCAATCTTGCAATGGATAAATTACGAAGAGGTGATATAAAAGGTGCTGCCGTAGTAGTGATGGACCTCAACGGATAAAAGGATGGCGGCATATGCTGCTTTACGTTAATGAAAAGCAAATTTCAAACCCCGAATCTGATTTTTTAATACTTTTATCGCTATGCGAGGGGTTGTTTCCGGAAAATCATTTCTTCATCAGTTGCTGCTTTGGTGCCTGTACATAGCTTTCTTTGCTGTGCAGCTTCATTTCAGGTATGCTGTTGTTCCTTCGGAAACCCAGGCTGCACCGGAGTTTACAAAGGCCGGTGAAGCAAAAACACAACTGGCATCTATCGCTAACGAAAGAGATGGGGTCATAAAATTTCAGGGGCATCTGAATAAGCGGTATTTCCCTACCAACTGCCCGTTACTGACTCCCACTGTTACGCTTTCTGAAAGAGAGGGATCTGTTATTACCATAAATTACAGAAGAGATATTGCCTCTCCAGTTATAAAAAGGCATTATCATATTCAGGAGCAGCGCGGCCCTCCCTTTGCTGCTTGATTTTTCCATCACTGTTATTTTAATCCTGATCACCGGCATTCTGCTGAATGCTGTAAACCGTCTGCTTTCTGAACAGGCGTAAATTTAATTTATTGACATGTTCATCAGATATTGTTGCGTTAGTGCATTGGCATTATTGCTATCTCTTTGTTGCCTGCCTGCTAAAGCACAGGTAAAGAGCCTGCCGCTTAAAGATCTTTTATCAGCCGTCCGTAATTATTCTCCCTCTTTGCAAACGGATTCTGTTGCCATTGCTATCAGAGAGGCGCAGGAGATGGCAACGAAATCCAACCGGTTGCCATCGCTTCGCCTGAACTACCAGGTGGATGCAGGAACGAATAATAATTTACCGGGAGGCTATTTTGCCAATGGTATCGTGCCGGCAAATTCGCGAGTGCGGGTAGAAGGAAATACCAGTACCGGGCTTGGTGATCTGGGTGTCGCGGGGTTTGACTGGGAGGTTTATAATTTTGGAAAATTCGATGCAGAAAAGAAAGCGGCCCATGCTGATGTGGAAGTAGAGCGTGCCAGGTTTGCAAGAAGTAAATATGAAGTGCAGGCATATGCTATCAACAGTTATCTGCAACTGTTAAGGCTGCAGAATCTTCTCCATATCCAATCCCTGAATATAGACCGCAACAAGGAGATACGCCAGTCCATTCAATCGCTGGCAAGAAGCGGCATTATCGCAGGAGTTGATACCAGCATTGCAGAAGCAGAACTGTCCAAATCAAGATTGAATTACCTGGAGCTTACCAGCCAGTTCAGGCAGGTGCAATTATCCTTATCGGCCATCAGCGGCCTGAAGCCGGACGCTATATTGCCTGATACCAGTTTTGCCGTACAGCTTACACAGTATTATAAGGATGATCAACCGCAGGATATGGATACCATGTCTCACCCTGCTATTAATTTTTACAGGTCTGCCTATAATAACAGCCTGGTCAGGGAAGAGCTGATCAGAAAATCTTATAACCCCAAAGTATCTGTACAGGCTGCATTATGGGCCCGTGGTTCCAGCATCAGCGCTGCAGATGAATTCAGGGAACTTTCCAAGGGGCTTGGTTTTGAAAGAGGCAATTACCTGGTGGGTGTGGGTGTTACCTACAACATTTTTGATGCGAAAAGAAAAAGATTGCAATTAAATACGCAGAAGGCCAATACCAGCTATGTGGCTAAGGAGCTCGAAGAGCAAACGTCTTTGCTAAACTTAAGCATAGAGCAGGCCAATGCGGCATTGCAGATAGCACAGGAGCGGCTGCAAGAAATACCGCACCAACTGGAAGCAGCGCAGGCTGCTTATCGCCAAAAGCTTTCGCTGTATAAAAACGGCCTTACCAATATCGTGGACCTCAATGCTGCATTAAGCATCCTTTATCGTGCTGAAACGGATTTTACCAATGCTAATTATAGCTATTGTAAAGCATTGCTTCAAAAAGCTGTGAATGAAAACCAGGTGGATGCTCTTTTAAATGCATTAAAATAAGATAAACATGTCATTAGTCTCATCGGCCCTGAAAAGACCTGTTGCAACAATGGTTATCACAGGCAGCCTTTTATTGTTTTCCGTACTGACCGCATTGAAAATACCGATAGATATTTTCCCCAGGCTGAACCTGCCTACTATTTATGTTATTGAATCGTATGGTGGCATGTCGGCCCAGCAAATGGAAGGATTTTTTTCTACAAGGCTGCAGGACCAGTTCCTGTATGTAAATGGCATAAAGAATATTACTGCCAAAAACATACAGGGGCTGACCATGCTTAAGTTGAGTTTCTATGAAAACACTGATATGGCAGAAGCTTCTGCACAGGTGGCTTTGCAGGTCAACAGGGCAATGAAATTCTTTCCTCCCGGTGCTTTGCCACCCCAGGTAGTACGGTTCGATGCATCGTCATTGCCGGTCGGCCAATTGGTGATCTCCGGAAAATCCCGCAGCCTTAAAGAAATATATGACCTGGCTGCTACCAGGGTGAGGCCTGCATTTGCAGCCATTCCGGGACTTTCAGCACCTCCTCCGTTCGGTGCCAATTCAAGGGCTATCACGATAAATGTTGATCCGAATAAACTGAGAAGTTATAATCTTACTGCTGATGAAGTGGTGAGTGCACTGGCAAAATTCAATGTGATGTCGCCATCAGGAAACCTGCGGCTGGATAATTCAATGTACCTGACCACCATCAATACGCTGATAAAAGATGTGGATGGTTTTGGTGATATACCTGTTGTATCGAAAAATGGGGTACCTGTATTGATCAAAGACATCGCAAGGGTTGCCGATGCAGCCGATATCACGGTTGATTATGCACTGATAAATGGCAAGCGTTCAGTTTATATCCCCGTTGTAAAAACGGCCGATGCTTCCACCTGGGAAGTTGTCAAAAGCCTGAAGAATAAATTGCCTGAAATGCAGGGCCTGCTGCCGGATGATGTAAAGCTTACGTATGAGTTTGATCAGTCTGTATTTGTGGTGAATGCAGTTAAAAGCCTTATTTCTGAAGGCTTGCTGGGAGCTTTGCTTACGGGGTTAATGGTACTGCTGTTCCTGCGTGATCTTCGCAGCAGCCTTATTGTGATCATCACCATTCCTGTATCCATTCTTATTGGTTTGCTTCTGCTTGGCCTGTTCGGGCAAACGATCAATATTATGACCCTTAGCGGACTTGCGCTGGCAATTGGTATCCTGGTTGACCAGTCAACCGTAACGATTGAAAATATACACCAGCATCTCGAAATGGGAAAGAACAAGCGGCTGGCTATTTATGATGCCTGCAAGGAAGTGGCTTTTCCACTCTTGCTGATCCTGCTGTGTATCCTTGCTGTTTTCGCTCCATCTTTTTTGATGACAGGCGTTCCTAAAGCCATGTTCCTGCCGCTTTCCCTATCGATCGGGTTTACGATGATCGTTTCCTATATCGCCGCGCTCACGATCGTTCCGATACTTTCCAACTGGATGATCAAAGCGGATAAATACCAGTATCGTCATGGTGTGTTGCATGCCCATGCAGGACAGGCACTGGATGCTGCAGAAGTAAAACAGGTGAATAAACACCTGAAAGAGGAATTAAAAGAACCGGGTAAAAATGATTTTTTTGAAAGAATCAAAATAAGCTACATGAATGTTCTTCAAAAAAATATGCCCAGGAAAAAATGGATACTGCCGCTCTACTTCGTCATTGCTACCGGACTGGCGGCTGTCTGTTTTTTATCAATAGGCAAAGACATGATGCCGAAGATCAATAACGGGCAATTCCAGATACGGATCAAAGAACCCGATGGTACAAGACTTGAACGGACAGAAGATAAAGTGAGGCAGGTGCTTAAAATAATTGACACCACCGTCAATCATAATGTATCCATAAGCTCCACTTATGTGGGACTGATACCAAGCAGTTACGGATCGAGCAACCTGTACATTTTCAATACCGGCACGCATGAGGCCGTGATACAGGTCAACCTGGACCGCGATTACCATGTGAATACGGATGAACTGAAAGAAGCATTGCGCAAAAATATCAGCCATAGCCTGCCGGGGCTTCGCATTAGTTTCGAACCAATCGATCTCACAGAAAAGATCATGAGCCAGGGTGCTTCCACACCGATCGAAGTGCGTGTGGCCGGCAAGGATATCAAAGAGATTGAAGAGTATGCCCACAAGGTGGTGACAAAGTTCAGCGCCATTCCATTTTTACGGGATGTTCAGATCGCACAGCCCCTGAAGTTCCCTGTTGTTACCATCAGTATTGACCGTATCAAAGCAGCTCAGTTAGGATTGAATGTACAGGATATTGCACGATCGGTTACAGCCAGCACTTCATCAAGCCGGTTTACTGAAAAAAATCAATGGCTGGATGAAGAGAAAGCATATACTTACCAGGTGCAGGTGCAAGTGCCGGAATACGTAATGAACACGATGGATGAGCTCAGGGAGATACCTCTGGTGAAAGGACAGTCCAGCCCCGTTTTAGGTGATATCGCCAGTTTTAATACCAGTTATGTTCCCGGTGAATATGACCGCAGTGGCCCAAGACGGTTTTTGACCGTAAGTGCCAATATTCATAAGAAAGACCTGGGTGCTGCCACAACTGCAATAGAGCGTGCATTAAAAGGCCTGGAAGCTCCGCCCAGAGGAATGAAAGTGGAGATCAAAGGAATGTCCAGCCTGTTGATTGAAACGCTGAGCAGTTTGCAGACAGGATTATTATTTGCGATACTGGTAATGTTCCTTTTGCTGGCAGCCAATTATCAATCATTCAAACTTTCCCTTACAGTATTGTCAACGATCCCGGCTGTGATAGCCGGTTCTCTGATCCTGTTACTCATCACCGGCTCCACGCTCAACCTGCAATCATACATGGGCATGATCATGTCTGCCGGCGTGTCGGTGGCCAATGCCATCCTGATCGTAACGAATGCCGAAAGCCTCCGGTTGAATTACCGGGATGCAACCCGGGCTTCGGTGATGAGTGCTTCCATAAGATTGCGGCCGATCCTGATGACAAGCTTTGCCATGATCGCCGGCATGGTGCCCATGGCTTTGGGATTGGGAGAAGCAGGCGAACAATCAGCGCCGCTTGGGCGGGCAGTGATAGGTGGACTTGCTGCATCCACACTGGCGGCTTTGTTCATACTGCCACATGTATTTGCATGGACGCAGCGCAAGGCAAAGCTTCATACCGTTTCCCTTTTACCTGATGAAAATGAAAAAGAACTTTCCAACTGATCAATAAAAAGCACATCATGAAATATATCGTTTTATTTACTGCTATCTCTGTCATACTGCTCTCTGCCTGCAATAATGCTCAAAAGCCGGTAGAGCTTTCCAAAACTGCAACGGCTTCCAGCGAGAGCAAATATGAGATCGGTAAAGTGGTAGAACAGCCATTGGCCAGCTATGTAAGACTGCCTGGCCAGCTTAAGCCGTTTGAAGAAGTCAATATCTATGGTAAGGTAAATGGATTTGTGAAAGATGTTTTGGTGGATAGGGGAACGGTAGTAAGGAAAGGGCAGGTATTGGTGACACTGGAAGCGCCGGAATTGCGTTCGCAACTGCAATCCGCCATGTCAAAATTTGTGCATGCGCAGGAGAATGCAGCGGCCAGTAAAGAAAAGTACAGGAGATTGAAAGAAGCTGCAAAGGAAGCAGGGGCAGTAGCACCACTGGACCTGGATATCGCCTTATCGCGTATGAAAGCCGATGACGCCATCGTGATGTCTGAAAAATCGAATGTTGAATCCATGAGCAATATCGAGAACTACCTTACTATCACGGCGCCCTTCAATGGTGTGATCGTACAAAGGAATGTTTCTTCCGGTGCCCTGGTGGGGCCAGGAAGTAAATCAAATGATCAGCCTATGCTGGTGTTGCAATACCTGGAGAAGCTGAGATTGGAGGTTTATATACCGGAAGCATACGTGGACAAGGTTGATCTCAGAAGCCCCGTATCATTTGTTTTTACAGCAATGCCCGGCCGTGAACATAAGGCAACGATCAGCCGGTCTGCCAATACGCTGACGAATATGCGGTCGGAAGCCATCGAGATCGATATCCGGAATAATGACCAGCAATTGAAACCCGGTATGTATGCGGAAGTGAAGATCCCTTTACTGTCTGAATCAAAATCGCTGTTGATCCCCAACAATGCAATAGTGCGGTCTACTGAGCGGCAGTATGTGATCACTATCAGGGACGGGAAAGCAAAATTTATCACTATCCAGGAAGGGCTCCGGGCAAAGGACTCCACTGAGGTATTTGGCGACCTGGTGGATGGGGATGAAGTGTTGTTGCACGCAACTGATGAAATAAAAGAGGGCACTGAGATTAAATAATAAACTGTATGAAAAATATTTTAGCTATTCCCGCCATATTGATATGCTGTGTTGCGAATGGTCAAAAAAACATATCGCCATTGCCGGCTAATGGCGTTTATCTGAAAGATTCCGATTATTTGGTGCACCAGCTTACCAGTGGATTTGACAGGCAAAAAGGTTATAAATTAATTGACAATAAAAGGGATTATCTTGTAGTAAGGAAAGACTCCTCAGAAGAGAAATTCTTTTTGGATGAGATATGGGGATACCGGAAGAATGGAGTAGATTGGAGGGTGTGTAATGGCGAGTGTTACCAGGTTGATTATACCGGTAAAATATGCCTTTATGAAATTCCGGGCAATGGTGTTGGAGAAGGCACCCGTACCTCTTATTATTTCAGCTCTACCTTATCGGCCCCTGTTCATGATGTAACGAGAAGGAACCTGGTAAACGTATTCCATGACAATCTTTCCTTCGTAGATAAGGTCCGGCATCTACCCTTAACAAGATCGATCTTTAAAAGAGATAAAACAACCGGGAATTTCATTTTTGTCAAATGGTTGTGATTCCGGTTGGTGCCAGGAATGGAACTGCCCTGGTATAAAATAAGGGCAAGAAAGTCCTGATCGAGGCTTTGTGCAGTTATTTATGCTATTGAAGTTAAAATCTGTAAATGATCGGATACTTTATTCAAATAAACTTGAGAATCCGGCCCATAATTTTGCCCATTATCAATTAAAAACGAATATATGCGTAGAGTAAACTGGGAAGGCGTGTTTCCTGCTATGTTAACACCGTTTGCTGCAAATGACACGATTGACTTTAGCATGTTTGAAAAAAATGTTACTGCGCAACTCACTGCGGGGATAGAAGGTGTGATACTGGGCGGCTCACTGGGAGAAGCAAGTACACTTGAATATGAAGAAAAGATCCAATTGCTGGTGTTTTGCGTAGAAGTAGTAAAAGGTCGTGTACCTACAGTGATGAATATTGCAGAGCAGTCAACCAAAGTGGCAGTCAGGCTTGCACAGGATGCGGAAGCAAATGGAGCTGATGCACTGATGGTGCTTCCCCCCATGAGATATAAATCCGATGAAGCTGAAACAGTGACTTATTTTAAAACGATCGCAGAAAATACTTCACTGCCTATTATGGTCTACAATAACCCGGTTGATTATAAGATCGAAGTTACCCCTGACATGTTTGAACAGCTTGCAAAGGTCCCGAATATCCAGGCCGTAAAGGAATCTACCAGGGATGTTACGAATGTTGTTCGCATGCGCAACCGGTTTGGCAAAAGGTTCAGCCTGCTTTGCGGTGTGGATACGCTGATACTGGAAGAACTGATGCTGGGTGCTGACGGTGTTGTGGGCGGACTGGTGGATGCATTCCCTGCGGAAACAGTAGCGATCTATAAGCTTGCAAAAGCAGGTATGTATAAAGAAGCATTGGAGATCTACAAATGGTTCATGCCGGTACTGGAACTGGACATTCATCCCAAACTGGTGCAAAATATAAAACTGGCAGGTGTGCAAACCGGGCTTAGCACCGAGCATGTACGTGCTCCGCGTCTGCCATTGGCAGGGGAGGAAAGGAAGCGCGTTCTTGACATTATTAATAAGGCCATTGCAACAAGGCCACAGCTTCCTGATTATCTTAACCTGCCTGTGCTGCAAAACGCTTAATCATCCAACTGAAGGTAATATATGCAGTCAGGCATTCCCGAAATTGAAACTGCTGCCCGTAATGCATCCCGTGCTTTTCCGGCTTATTCACAAACAAAACCGGAAGAACGCGCAGTTTTCCTTGAAACCATCGGCCAGGAGATCATGCTGCTGGGCGATGCACTGATCAGTCGTGCCATGCTCGAAACAGGTTTACCGGAAGCCAGGTTGATCGGTGAGCGTGCAAGAACAGTAGGGCAGTTGCAATTGTTTGCAGATATACTGCGCGAGGGTTCCTGGGTGGAAGCGGTAATAGATCCCGCTTTACCCGACCGCAAACCCCTGCCTCGTGCCGATATCCGGAAAATGCTCGTGCCGATTGGTCCTGTACTTGTGTTCGGTGCCAGTAATTTTCCTTTTGCGTTCTCGACAGCAGGTGGCGACACGGCTTCTGCGCTCGCAGCAGGCAACCCTGTGATCGTAAAAGCGCATGAAGGACATTTAGGCACGAATGAATTGGTAGGAAAGGTCATACAATATGCAGCAAAGAAAACCGGTATGCCTGCAGGCGTATTTTCTTACCTGGTGATCGATAAAATAGCGGACACGCAGGAACTGATCAGGAACGAATTCATTAAGGCGATCGGTTTTACCGGATCATACAAAGCCGGAATGTCTATTTTTCATACTGCCACTACTGCACGCCGCACACCCATCCCTGTATATGCTGAGATGAGCAGTGTGAACCCTGTAGTGATACTTCCGGAAATACTTCAGCAAAAAGCTGAAACGCTTGCTGCGCAGATCGCTGCTTCAGTAACATTAGGTTCAGGACAGTTCTGTACCAATCCTGGCTTGCTTTTTCTGATGGCATCGGACGATGCTGCCCGCTTTGAAAAAGAATTGACCGGTCTTATCAGCAATGCGTCTCCCACGCTGATGCTGAATAAAACAGTTTGCCATAATTATTATAACTCAAAGAAAGCTTTAGCCACGCAGGATGGGATTTCCATACTGGCCGAAGCGGCTGACCTGTCAGCAGAACTGAAAAGCGCACCGGCATTATTAAAAACGACGGCTGCTGATTTTATTCAGAATGCAGCATTGCAATCAGAAGTGTTCGGCCCGTCATCCCTGATCGTTTGGTGCAAAGACCGCAATGAATTGTTATCGGCACTTGAATCATTGCATGGCCAGCTTACCGGTACGGTGATGGGTACTGCGGATGATCTGGCTGCTTATAATGAGATCATCACTTCTTTGAGTAGCAAAGCCGGAAGAATATTGTTTAACGGAGTTCCGACAGGTGTGGAAGTTTGCCATGCAATGGTCCATGGCGGACCATTCCCGGCTACCAGCGATGCACGAAGCACTTCTGTTGGCGGCGATGCGATCAAACGGTTTGTACGGCCACTCTGTTTACAGGATTGCCCGTCCGATCTTTTACCGCCTGCTCTGAAAAACGAAAACCCTTTGAACATTATGCGGAAAATAAATGGACGAATTACAAACGAGAAGATCAATCCGTAACCTATAAAACAAGATCTGTATTAAACACTCCCTTCCCGTCTTCCCGGGAACACGGGAAGGGTAACTTAAGTAAGTAACATGGCTTCCAAGACCTTTTTTTGTATAGACGCACATACCTGTGGAAATCCTGTAAGGCTTGTTGCCGGAGGAGGGCCTGTGCTCAAAGGTGAGAACATGATGGAAAAGCGCCTCCATTTCCTGGCAGAATATGACTGGATAAGAAAAGGCCTCATGTTTGAACCGCGTGGACATGATATGATGAGCGGCAGCATACTTTATCCTCCGCATGATCCGCTCAATGATGCAGCAGTACTGTTTATCGAAACAAGCGGATGCCTTCCTATGTGCGGGCATGGCACCATTGGTACTGTCACCATTGCGATTGAAGAAGGGCTGATCATTCCAAAAGTTCCGGGACAGCTCAGGCTGGAAACTCCTGCAGGCCTTGTATTGATCTCTTACCAGCAGAGTGGGAAAAAAGTAACTTCTGTAAGACTGACCAATGTAAAATCATTTCTCTACGCAGAAGGCCTGGAAGTGGAATGCCCTGTACTCGGAACACTGAAAGTGGATGTTGCATACGGCGGTAATTTCTATGCTATCGTGGACCCGCAAGCTGGTTTCCCCGGGCTGGAGCATTTTAAAGCTGATGATCTTATTGCCTGGAGCAGGATATGCCGGCAGCGTCTGAATGAAAAATATTCTTTTGTTCATCCGGAGAACGCGCATATAAAAGGACTGAGTCATTTATTATGGACCGGCGCTACGATCTCCCCAAAAGCTTCTGCACGCAATGCTGTATTTTACGGTGATAAAGCGATTGACCGCTCACCTTGCGGCACCGGCACTTCTGCCCGTATGGCCCAGTGGCATGCAAAAGGTAAATTGAAGAAAGATGAGGAGTTCATTCATGAAAGCATTATCGGGTCGCAGTTTATTGGACGGATAGAAGAAGAAACGGCCATTGCAGGGAAACCAGCCATTGTTCCAAGTATTGAAGGCTGGGCGATCGTGTATGGATACAATACTATCAAAATAGATGATGATGATCCCTATGCACACGGATTCCAGGTGCTGTAAAAAGCTGTACTGATATTTTCTTTGTTCTAAATATTAAAGTCCATTCAAGGTGAAACATGTTGTTGTTATTGGCGGAGGAATAATCGGATTAAGTTCGGCTTACTATTTACAGCAGGCCGGTCACCGGGTAACGGTGCTTGATAAAAGCAATTTTCTCGATAATTGTTCTTATGGGAATGCCGGTTATGTTTGCCCCAGCCATTTCACGCCATTGGCAGCACCAGGCATCGTGAGCCAGGGATTGAAATGGATGCTGAACTCACGCAGCCCTTTTTATGTGCAGCCGTCCCTTAATCCTTCGCTGATAGATTGGGGATTCAAGTTCATGAAAAGTGCCACGCAAAAAAATGTAGACAGGGCTGCAGTTCCCCTGCGGGATATAGCACTGCTGAGTCAGCGGGAATATGAATCATGGGCTGCTCTTCCGGGCTTTGATTTTGCTTATCAGCACAAGGGCTTGCTGGAGATCTTTCAAACGCAAAAAGTAGCTGAGCATGCAAAGCATACCGTGGAAAAAGGAAAAGGATTGGGGCTGGAAGTGGAGCTGCTCGATTATGAAGCCATGCAACAGCTCGAGCCACAGACAAAGATCAATGCATTGGGAGCTATATTTTTTAAATGCGATGCCCATCTCTATCCCAATAAACTGATGCAAAACCTGATCGCTTATCTGAAGCAGCGATCAGTTCAATTTCTCGAAAATGAAGAAGTGACCGGTTTTGAAAAGAAACAAAAAAATGTGACCAGGGTGCTCACTGCTACCAATGCTTTTGATGCAGATGAAGTGGTGATCGCCAGCGGTTCCTGGAGCAGGGAAACAGCAGCCTTGCTTGATACAAAGATCCCCCTGATGCCCGGCCGCGGCTATTCCATTACTTTGGAAGATGCTCCTTATCACCTGAATTATCCGGCCATACTGACCGAAGGAAGAGTAGCCATAACGCCGATGGATGGGAACAAGATCCGCTTCGGCGGCACCATGGAAGTGGTATCTACCAAAACGGCACCGCGTTATAACCGCGTGGAAGGAATAATAAAAGCTGTAAAAGATTTTCTGCCTTCCTTCGATATTCCCCGGCCTCCGGATAATAAAATATGGTTTGGTTACAGGCCCTGTTCTGCTGATGGACTGCCTTATATCGGTCGGATATCAAAGTTCAGTAACGTCGTTGTTGCTACCGGTCATTCCATGCTTGGCTTGAGCCTTGGCGCAGGTACAGGCAGGCTGGTCGCTGAAACGATCAACGAACAACCTACCAGTATAGATATTTCCGCCTTTGCTGTTGAAAGATTTGGATGATCCTGTCAAAAAACTTGGATCTTATATTGCTCGTTTAATTAAGTTAAATCTTCAGGTCTTTTTCCGGGAAGCCATTACCAGGTAATACACGGGTATTCCCAGCAAAGTGATGATAAGTCCGGGCCAGGTAAACTTCGGTTTGTAAATGATCAGTAAAATACAAAATGTAAGTCCCATGATGATATACATCAGCGGCAACACAGGATATCCTACTGCTTTATAAGGCCGCTCGATATGCGGTTGTTTTTTTCTTAAGATGAATATACCGGCAATCGTGAGCATATAAAACACCACCACCACAAAGGAGATCATATCAAGCAGGTCGCCATATTTGCCGCTAAGGCTCCAGGCGCAGGCAAACAGGCATTGGACCCATAAAGCAAAACCAGGCACTGCGGCTTTGTTCAGCTCCGCCGCTTTTTTAAAGAAAAGGCCATCGTTTGCCATTGTATAATATACTCTCGCGCCAGCCATTACCAGCCCGTTATTGCAACCGAAAGTGGAGATCATGATCATTACGGCTATGATGATCGTGCCGGCCTGGCCAAAGATGACCTGCGCTGCTGATACGGCCACGCGGTCTTTATCAGCAGATGCAATGTCCTGCAGCGATAAAACGCCGAGATACATGATATTGGTAAGCAGGTAAATGATGGTAACGATCAATACACCGAGGAACAGGCTGAGACCGATATTGCGTTTGGGGTTGCGGACCTCGCCTGCAATAAAAGTTACATTATGCCATGAATCGCTGCTGAAAACAGAACCGACCATTGCAGCAGCTACGGCTCCCAGGGCAGCAATGGTGGTATAATTGCTGGTGCTGCCTTCAGGTGATAAATGCTGAAGCTTCCATGCATCCGTCCAGTTGGCATTCCATATATCGGGTTTAAGCGCTACCAATCCAAAGATGATCAGTCCGAAAAGACTTAAAAGTTTTGTGAGCGTAAAAGTAGTCTGGATACCTTTCCCGCTTTTTACGCCACGGGTATTGATAAAGGTGAGCAGGACAATGACAAGTATGGAAAGCAATTGAGCCGGTGAAATGGTAAGAAAACCAAGGTCCAATGCCACTTTATCTTCACTGAAAGCGGGCAAGATATAGGCCGTGAATTTTGCAAAGGCAACACCAACAGCAGCGATGGTGGCAGTCTGTATCACGGAAAAGAAACTCCAGCCGTAAAGAAAACCGATCAGCGGATTATATGCTTCCTTTAAATATACATACTGTCCGCCTGCTTTGGGATACATGGCGCTGAGCTCTCCATAACTGACCGCAGCTATCAATGTCATAATGCCGGTGATCAGCCAGACCAGTATCAACCAACCTGCGCTTCCCACATTGCGGGTGATGTCTGCGCTTACAATAAATATTCCCGAACCGATCATGCTTCCGGCGACAAGCATGGTGGCGTCCAGCAGTTTAAGTGTTGGTTTGAAAGTAGTCATTTTGCTAATATAGGGAAGGGGCAGTAGCAGCAATTGACCATTCTTGCCTGGATATAGGCGGATATTAACTGGTTAGGACTGCTCCACGTTCTGATAAAAATTGTTGACGTACTCTGATGGTGACAGGGCCGTAACGCTTTTGAACACGCGGTTGAAATTGGTGATGCTGTTAAATCCGCAGCGGTAGGCAATGGTAGAGATGCTGTCGTAAGCACCGTCGGTCAGTTGCTTGCAGGCTTCATTGATGCGCACTTCATTCAGGAAAGACACAAACGTGTGGCGGGTATGTTTTTTAAAATACCTGCAGAAAGCCTGGGGCGTCATGTGTGCCTGTTTGGCCACATCTTCCAGCGCCACGGCCTTGTCATAATGCTGCATGATATAATTGTAAATGCTGGCAATGCGCATTCCTTCATGCTCGCTGTATTGCTGGGGCTGGGTGAAGGAGGATAGAGAAGGCAGTTTACCATAACCAAGCAGGTTACGGATTATTTCTATAAAATGGATCATTTTATCTGCACCTTTGCTGTTGAGCACTTTCACCATCAGGTTTGCGATCTCTCCTACATGTTGCTGTGGCACCTGGAATCCGGAAGTCTGCTGCATAATGAATTTCTTAAGGCTCTTCATTTCCGGCAGATCAAACAGGGGTACCAGTGCTTTTGACGGATTGAAAAAAATGGTCAGTGATGAAATGGTCTTTTTGCTTTTCGGAAGAAAATAAGAAGGATCGCTTTTGAACAGGTGTGGTTGATTGGCGCTGAGCCAGAAGATTTCATTGGCGCCGAATATGTGCATGTTGTTGTCCACCACCAGCGTGCCTTCCCCTTTCTGTATCCATGTCAATTGTATCTCTTCATGCCTGTGCAGGTGAGGATAGAAGTAAGGCAATACTTCCTGCTCTGCAATGATCGTTTGATTTGCCGGTACTGGTATGGTAAATTGCAGGACTTTCATGCTGGAAATATTGATTTAAATTACAGAAATTAACTGGAAATCTTATTTCTTCTCACAAAATAGGTTAAAATTTGCTTATTATGGAGGTGAATAATATATGGTAATAGATAGTCAATATCTGCATAGATCAGGCCTGTAAAGAAACTTATTTTTAGTTGGTTTATGCAAGCCTTACCATAAGCAAAATAACTCTGGCGGTCCTGATAAACTTAAACTGCAATAAAATGAAAAAACTCATCGCGTTCCTGCTGCCCGGCTCTCTGTGCAGCTTGTCTGATGCCGGTGCGCAGGTGCAGCTAAAGAATGACTATCCTATCCAGCCTGTAGCTTTTACCCAGGTGCAGGTGAGAGATAATTTCTGGGCACCGAAGATCAGGGTCAATGCAGAAGTGACGATCCCCTACACGCTCGATCAGTGTAAGCGCACAGGAAGGATAGATAATTTTTTGGTGGCAGCAGGCAAAAAGAAAGCAGATAAATTAACGGAGTATACTTTTGATGATACTGATCTGTATAAGGTGATAGAAGGAGCAAGCTATGGTTTGCAGGTAAAAAAGAATCCTGAGCTTGAACGGTATCTCGATACGCTTATCGGCATTATCGGCGACGCACAGGAAGCAGATGGATACCTTTATACATTCCGTACAGCAAAGATGCCCAAACCGCACGAGTGGATGGGCAGCAAGCGCTGGGAAAAGGAAGAAGACCTCAGCCATGAATTGTATAATTCCGGCCACCTGTTTGAAGCAGCAGTAGCGCATTACCAGGCCACAGGCAAAAAAAATTTGCTGAACATTGCCCTCCGCAATGCAGACCTGCTGGTAAAAACCTTTGGGCCTGGCAAGGAAGAAAAATTTCCGGGTCACCAGATAGTTGAAACAGGGCTTACCAAATTGTATCGTGTAACAGGAAAAAAAGAATACCTCGATCTCGCCAAATTCTTTCTCGATCTCCGAGGCACTCCGGGCCATTTGAATCATGAATACAGCCAGGCACATAAAAAAGTAATAGACCAACATGAAGCTGTGGGGCATGCCGTTCGTGCTACCTATATGTATACCGGTATGGCCGATGTGGCAGCACTCACCGGCAATCAGCAATATCTTGAAGCAATTGATGACCTTTGGAATGATGTGGTGTATAAAAAAATATACATCACCGGAGGGATTGGTGCTACCGGGTCTGGTGAAGCTTTTGGTAAGCCTTATGATCTGCCTAATATGTCTGCTTATGCAGAGACCTGTGCAGCTATTGCAAATGTGTACTGGAACAGCCGCATGTTCCTCCTGCATGGTGACGCAAAATATATTGATGTAATGGAGCGGACTTTATACAATGGGTTATTGTCCGGCGTTTCCCTTAGCGGCGACCGTTTCTTTTATCCCAATCCGCTTGCTTCCATGGGGCAGCATCAGCGAAGCGCCTGGTTTGGCTGTGCCTGTTGCATATCCAATATGACAAGGTTCCTTCCTTCGATGCCCGGTTATGTGTATGCACAGAACCAAAACGATCTTTATGTAAATCTTTTTGTCGGCAGTGAATCAACCATTCAATTGCCGGCAGGAAAGCTGAATATTATTCAGAACACTAATTATCCATGGGATGGGAAAAATGAGATCGTGATCAATAATGAAAAGAGTTTTCGTTTTGCACTGCATGTACGGGTTCCGGGATGGGCTGTTAACCAGCCAATACCCGGGGATCTCTATAACAGTGGCGGCAATAACGAAGCACCTGTTCCTTTTTTGCTCAACGGCAAACCTGTTACTTATAAAATGGAGAAAGGCTATGCTGTGATTGATCGAAACTGGAAGAAAGGTGACAGGATAAGTTTTGAATTGCCCATGGAAATAAAAAAGATCGCAGCCAACAGCCAGGTGGCGGCTGATAAAAACCGCTTTGCATTGCAACGTGGCCCGATCGTTTATTGTTTGGAAGGGCCAGATAATAAAGATGCCGCAGTAATGAATATTGTGGTAGACAGGAATGCGCCCGTGCAGGCCGTATACAGACCGGACCTGCTGAATGGGGTGATGACGCTGGCAATGAAAGGGTCTTCCACCAGGCGGCAGCTCAATAGCAGTGAACTGCTCAGGGCCACGCAGGATGTTACTGCCATTCCTTATTATTCCTGGGCCAACAGGGGGCCGGGTGAAATGGAAGTCTGGATACCTTTTGACGAATCGGCAGCAAGGCCTATGCCTGCACCAACCATCGCTTCCAGAAGCAAGGTTTCCGCTTCTATCAACAATGCCCGTATGTTGAAAGCGTTGAACGATCAGTATGATCCGCAGGATTCAAGGGATGCAAGCGCTGTTTACCTGCACTGGTGGCCAAAGAAAAACTCACTGGAATATGTTCAATACGATTTTGATGCGGCAAACACTGTTTCTGAAACAAGCGTATATTGGTTTGACGACGGGCCTTTCGGTGGTTGCCGTATTCCCGCTTCCTGGAAAGTATTGTATAAAAAAGGAGAGGAATGGGTACCTGTTAAAGTAATTTCTGTTGACCCGATAGCAAAAGACAAATACAATACGGTCCGGTTTGAACCGGTTACCACCACTGCATTGAAACTGGAAATACAACAGCCCGTAGACCACTCTGCAGGGCTACACGAATGGATCGTGAAGTAACCAGGCAATACATCTCCAAACAGATAGTTTTTTATGATAAGCCAACTGTGGTTATCTTAGATTCGATGATCAGCCGCTCCTGGCGGTTGCTTTGCTTTTTTAATCAAGTTAATTTTTATGCGATCTTTTATTTGTTTTATCCTGTGCCTGTGCTTCTGTATGTTTTCCTTTACTGTATCCGCTCAACGCGGGTTAAAATGGGACAACAATGGCACGGCTTATTATCTGGTTGAAAAAGGAGTGATCGTAAAATACGAACTCCCTTCCTTCTCCCGCAATGAGATTGTGCAACCTTCACAAATTACTCCGGCAGGCAGCAGCAAGCCACTTGCTGTACGTGATTTTTCCTTCAGCGCAGATGGGAAACGCCTGCTGATCTATACAAATTCCAAAAGAGTATGGCGGCAGGACACAAGGGGTGATTACTGGGTGCTTGATATGACCGATAATAAATTACAACAGATCGGAAAAGACAAGCCGGCATCTTCGCTGATGTTCGCAAAGTTTTCTCCCGATGCCAGCCAGGTGGCTTATGTAAGCGGGCATAATATTTATGTGGAGGATATTGCTACAGGTAAAAGCACAGCGCTTACTTCAGATGGCAACGACAGGATCATCAATGGCACTTTTGATTGGGCCTATGAAGAAGAATTCAATTGCAGGGACGGGTTCCGGTGGAGCCCTGATGGCAGGAGTATCGCTTACTGGAGAGTGGATGCTTCCCGTATCAGGAATTTTCTGCTGATCAATAATACGGATTCCCTTTATTCTTTTACCATACCTGTGGAATATCCCAAAGCTGGTGAAGATCCTTCCGCTTGCAAGGTCGGCGTGGTGAATATAGCAACAGGTGTTACCAAATGGATGGACGTACCCGGTGATCAGCGTCAGCATTATATTCCTGCCATGGAATGGATGGCAGACAGCAGGCAGATCATGCTGGAACAATTGAACCGTAAGCAGAACGAAGCAAAAATCTATCTCTGTGATATTGTAACAGGAGTTGCCCGGCCTGTTTATTCCGAATCAAATACATCATGGATAGATGTTGAACCTACGGAAGGGAATGGATGGAAATGGATCAATGGAGGAAAAGAATTCCTGGTGATCTCAGAAAAAGATGGATGGCGTCACCTGTACCGTATCAATACCAATGGAGGAAAGGAATTGCTGGTGACACCGGGTGGTTATGATATGATCAGTTTGAAAGCCGTGGATGAAAAAGGAGGATATGTTTATTTTATGGCTTCTCCTGAAAATGCCACGCAACAATATCTTTACCGTATCCTGCTTAGCGGAAAAGGCAAGCCGGAATTGTTATCGCCAGCGGACCAAAAAGGGACGCATAATTATACGCTTTCTCCCAATGGACGTTATGCCAATCATAACTTTTCCAACCATAAGAACCAATCGGTTTCAGAGTGGGTCAGTTTTCCCGGACATAAAACAGTTAAGGAAATATCCCGCAAAATGGAACCTTCAGGCAATGTGGAGATGTTCCGGATCACGACGGATGATGCTGTTACCATGGACGGATGGATGATCAAGCCAAAGAATTTTGACAGCACTAAAAAATATCCGGTACTGTTTTATGTGTATGCGGAACCGGCCAGTGCCACCGTAAAGGATGCAATGGGGGCTGCAGGCACACGTCTCTATGCCGGTGATATTGCTGCTGATGGATATATACAGATAAGTGTGGATGGCAGGGGTAGTCCTGCTCCAAAAGGCGCAGCATGGCGTAAAGCTATTTACCAGAATATAGGGATCATCAATATCCGCGATCAGGCTATGGCCGCAAAGAAAATTTTGCAATGGCCCTTTGTTGATCCTGAAAGGATCGCCGTTCATGGCTGGAGCGGTGGCGGGTCCACTACATTAAATCTCCTGTTCCAGTATCCTGATATTTATAAAACGGGTATTGCTATTGCACCTGTAGCTAATCAGCTTCTGTATGATAATATTTACCAGGAAAGATACATGGGTTTGCCGCAGGAAAATAAGGAACCTTTTGTTCAGGGATCACCCATCACTCATGCAAAGGACCTTAAAGGGAACCTGTTGGTTGTTCATGGCACAGGCGATGATAATGTGCATTACCAGGGAACCGAGATGCTGATCAATGAATTGGTGAAATACGGAAAGCAATTCCAGATGATGAGTTATCCGAACCGTACACATGGCATTAGTGAAGGGCCGGGCACTTCAGCTCATTTGGCGCAGTTGTTCACGAGTTATTTAAGAACGCATTGTCCCGGCGGGCCCAGATAATAAAATGATCATTTAAATGGAAGAATATGTTTAGCAGGGAAACTTATAAAGAGAGAAGGCGCTTGCTTTCTGCTGCCATTGGCAAAGGGCTTATACTATTGCTGGGCAACAGTGAAAGCGGTATGAACTATAAGGACAATGTGTATCCGTTCAGGCAGGACAGCAGCTTTCTTTATTTTTTTGGTCTCGATAAACCGGGGCTGGCCGGGATCATTAATGTAGATGAAGGCACAGAAATGATCGTGGGCAATGAAGCAACGATCGATGATATTGTATGGGTAGGGACACAGGCTTCCCTGGCAGAGACGGCAGAAAAAGCCGGCATTACAAAAGTGATCAGCCTGGGTAAGCTCCCGGGCATGATCAAACAGGCTCTTGCAGCAGGACAAACCATACATTATCTTCCACCTTACCGGCCTGAAAACCTGTTATGGCTGGGAGAGTTGCTGGGTCAGCCTGTTGCAGCAGTGAAGGCCGGTGCTTCCATACCACTTATTAAAGCAGTGGTGGCGCAACGTGCTGTAAAATCCGCGGAAGAAGAAGCGGAGATCAGCAAGGCGGTCAATATCAGCAATGAAATGCATCTTGCTGCAATGCGCGAATCAGTTGCTGGTGTCACGGAAAAATTCGTCAGCGGTAAACTGGAGGGTATGGCAGTAAGTGCAGGCGGGCGTATCTCTTATCCGGTTATCTATACTATTAATGGACAGACTTTACATAACCATCCTACCGATGCTGTATTGAAAAGCGGGCAGATGGTGCTTTGTGACAGTGGTGCGGAAACAGCCATGCATTATGCCGGTGATCTTACCCGGAGTTATCCTGTAGATAAAAAATTTACTTCCCTGCAAAAGGAAGTGTATGAAATTGTATTGCGTGCGCAGGAAGAAGCTGTCAGTGCTTTGAAACCCGGTGTATTGTTTTACGATATCCATCATCTTGCCTGTGAGTGGCTGGTAAAAGGCCTGCATCAATTGGGTTTGATGAAGGGCGATGTAAAGGAAGCAGTGCAACAGGGAGCACATACTTTGTTTTTTCAATGCGGGCTTGGTCATATGATGGGGTTGGATGTACATGACATGGAAGACCTGGGTGAAGAATATGTTGGCTATGGCGATGGCCTGCAAAAGAGCAAGGAATTCGGATTGAAATCCCTCCGTTTGGCCAGGAAGCTTGAACCGGGTTTTGTGTTGACCGTTGAACCCGGCCTTTACTTTATACCTGAGCTGATGGATATATGGGAAAGTCAGAAAAAACTCAGTCAGTTCATTAATTATGATAAGCTTGCTCCATTCCGCAGTTTTGGAGGTGCAAGGGTGGAGGAGAATTTCATCATTACTGAACAGGGTTACAGGCTGTTGGGTGATCCGCTGATTAAAACAGTGGCGGAGATCGAAGCGTACAGGGAGCCGTAATAAAAATGCTTTTACATGACCATTGCATTTACGAAAAGCGAAAATTATTACGATAGTCTCCTTTTCTTGTAGAGATTTGGGTGTCTTACTTAAAAAAGCTGTGTACGTTCCCGCAAAAACCGGCGGCGCAACCTTATGCCAGCGAAAATAAAATGTACATATTCAAATAAAATGACCAGGGGCTTACAATAGTTTGATGAAACTTTTGTAAAGCCACGATGATCTCTTCTCTGATCTCTGTTCCATAGCGTTAAGTGCTTCTACGTATTTCCACATCTCGTAAACAATCCCGTATGCCGTAGGGCGAAATTTGCGGTCTCTTACACCACCCTTTGGCATAGCTGAAGGATTGTAATAATATACGGGCCGTGTTCAAACGAATCTTTATTTTTTCTTTTATAGTCCTCACCTGTTTTACCAGTGATGCTTTGGGGCAATTCAATGTGTCAGGAAAAGTGATCAGTTCGAGATCAAAGCCCGTTGCTTTCGCCAGCGTTACCATTCCTTCCCTGGACCTGTCTGCCGGTGCAAATGATAAGGGCGAATTCATATTTCAGAAACTGCCTGCCGGCAGGTTCACCATCCAGGTAAGCTGCCTGGGTTTTGCCCGCCGCAGTTTTGATATTGAGGTAAAGCAAGATATTACTGACCTTATTTTTAACCTGGAAGAGCTTGATCTTACGCTCAAGGAAGTGGTGGTTACTGCAAACAGGAATACAAACACTTTGTCCACTTCGTATGTGATGGACCGGACAGCCCTCGATCACATGCAATTGTTAAGCGTTGCAGACGTGACCAGCTTATTGCCTGGTGGCAAAACCAACCGTAATCTTCACCTTGCCACTTCTTCTTCACAACCCATAGCGGTTAATGGAGGCACCGGCGAAAAGGGTAATCCTCTTTTCGGAGTAGCAGTGGAACTGGATGGCGTGCGTCTTTCCAATACCTCATCGCCGGGCGTAATTGGTACGGATACACGCAATATTGCATCTTCCAATATAGAGAGCGTGGAGATCGTAACAGGACTTCCTTCTGTGGAATACGGCGACCTTACCAATGGTCTTGTAAAGATCAATACCCGGAAAGGTAAATCGCCTTTCATACTGGAGCTGATGACCAAGCCAAATACCAAGCAGGTAGCCCTGGGCAAGGGTTTTGAGCTTGGGCCTGATGCCGGTGTGCTCTCCATGAACCTCGAGCATACGCAGTCCATTTCAGATATTGCCTCTCCCTATACTTCTTATGCGCGGAATAACCTGGCCATTAATTATTCAAATGTCGTTAACAGGAAAACGGGCCGGCCTCTGTTCCTGGAAATAGGGCTGAATGGAAACATTGGCGGGTATAATTCAAAATCGGATCCTGACCTGTTTGTTAATACTTATGATAAAAGCAAGGATAATGCCTTGCGCGGAAGCCTGTCGGCGAAATGGCAGGCCAATAAACCCTGGCTTACTTCCATTGAGGCAACAGGTGCTTTCAATTTCAACAACAGAACGATCGAATCAAGCAGCAATCAATCGGCTTCTGCTTCAGTGGCCGCTATCCATGCAATGCAGGAGGGATATTATGTAGGGCAGCGATACGCAGATGATCCTTTGGCTGATATCATCCTGATCGATCCGGGCTACTGGTACCAGCTTGCATTTAATGAAGACAAGTCAAGAAATTATTCAGCCCGTCTCAAGGCAAACTGGAGCCGGCAGTTTGACAATGTAAATAACCGTTTGCTTGTTGGTGGGGAATGGACCAGCAGCAGCAATAGCGGCAGAGGAAGTTATTATGCTGATATGCGCTATGCACCCACCTGGCGGCCTTATCCATATTCTGCTCTTCCGGCAATCCGTGACTATGCTTTGTTTGCTGAAGACCGTGTGCATGTACGTTTTTCCCATTCAAGCCTGCGCCTGATGGCCGGTATTCGATCTGATATCACTGCAATAGCTGGTTCGGAATACAGTAATCTCAACAGCCTTTCACCCCGCTTTAGTGCGGAATACAGTTTCTTTGAAAAGGTAAATCAAAAATTGAGTGAGCTCCGCCTTCGCGTCAGTTGGGGCAAAACAGTGAAGCTTCCCTCGTTCAGCATCCTTTATCCGCAAGTAAACTATCGCGACATACTGGCTTTTGCTCCGGGCACTACTGCTGATGGAAGAACATTCAATGCTTATTACAGCACACCTAATACACCATTATATAATCCCGGCCTGAAGTGGCAGCAGAATACTTTGCGGGAGATCAACCTGGAAGGCACTATCAGCGGAGTGAAAATAATGATCACTGCTTCGCTGGATAGAACAACCAATCCATATACATCAACCAATACTTATTCATCTTTCACCTATAAGTTCACTGATCAATCCAACCTGGAAGATCTTCCCATACCGGTTGCCGACCGCCTTTATTCGATTGATAAAACAACCGGTATCGTTACTGTAAGCGACAGAACAGGTACTTATCCATCTCAAACCGTTTCTTATAGAGAGATCACCCGCGGTATTTCCAGCAGCAAGCCGGCCAATGGCTCACCTGTAACAAGGAAAAAGCTGAGCTGGATCGTTGATTTCAAACAGATACCTTCCATCAAAACTGCTTTCCGTGTAGATGGTAATTATTACCATTATAAGGGGTTGGAGCAACTGACCACTGCCTATATGCCCAACTCCACGATCACGATGGCCAATGGCCAGCCTTATAAATACATAGGCTTCTTTGCGGGAGGCGCCCTTTCAGCAAACGGAAGTGTGCGTAAAAGTGTTGACCTCAACCTTACTTCAACCACTCATATCCCTTCATTGCGATTGATCTTTACGGCAAGGCTGGAATGTTCCCTGTATGATTTCAGTCAGAACCTCAGTAACTATGGTAATGGCGCGCAAAGAGGGTTTGTGATGGATAGCCGGGATGCTTATACGCCATCAGGCACCAAATCGGATATCTACGCAGGCGATCAATTCGTCGGGCTTTATCCCGAGTATTATATAAGCTTTGACGATATGCAGACCAGGATACCTTTTGCAGAAAAATTCCTTTGGGCCAAAGACAATGATCCTGCTTTATATAATGAACTCGCCAAAATGGTGATCAGAACAAATTATAGTTATTATTTCAATCCCAGCCGGATCTCATTTTATTATTCAGCCAACCTGGGGATCACCAAGGAACTGGGCAGAGCCGTGTCCATTACTTTTAATGCTATCAATTTCATAAACAATATGGCCCAGGTGAGATCAACGCAGTTCAATGGAAGCTCATCCCTTTTTGGCAGTTCCTATATCCCTGCATTTTATTATGGGCTTTCGTTCCGTTTAAAAATTTAACCTGAATTATTAATACTAAAAGCAATACGCAAATTATGAGAAATGTATTATTAGCAATGTTAGCAGCGATACTGTTCCTGGCATCCTGTAAAAAGGATGATGATATAGGAGCAAGCGTTTATACGGTTAATGTACAATTGTCTTATCCCAGCGGCAGCATCTTTACTGCCCAGGAAGGAGTAACCGTTAAAATGACATCATCTGCTTCTTCTTATGAAGCAAAAACCGATGCCAGTGGCAAAGCCACCTTTGCAGTGCCGGTAGGGTCATACGAGGTAAGTGCAACAGATGCCCGTTCCGCCAATGGAAGATCATATGTATATAATGGTGTCAAGAACGGTGTAAGCATTGCCGGCAACTGGGTAAGCACTGATGTGGTTGCCCTGGAACTGCAGGAATCCGAACGCTCACAGGTGGTGATAAAGGAATTGTTTGTAGGCGGAACCCCGAAAGATGATGGTTCAGGATCTTTTGCTTTTGATAAGTATCTTATCCTCTATAATAATTCCGATGCAACAGCTAACCTGGGTAATCTTTGTATTGCCATGATCTCTCCTTATAATGCGCAGGCAACTAACAACTATTACAATGCAAGCGGAGAATTGCTGTATGAAAGCGAGGGCTGGATACCTGCTGCGCAGGGATTCTGGTATTTTCAGCAGAATGTGAGCCTTGAGCCGGGTAAGCAGATCGTGATTGCGGTCAATAATGCGGTGAATAATACGCTTACTTACAGCAAATCCATCAACTTCGACAATGCTGAGTACTATTGCATGTATGATATTGTCAAGTATACCAACACGAATTATTATGTAACTCCTGCTGCTTCCATTCCGTCAAGCCATTACCTGAAGGCAGAAACCTATGGAGCAGGCAACGCCTGGCCGATAAGCGTAACGAGCCCCGGCCTTTTCCTGTTTAATCCTACCGGAACAACACCTTCTGCATTTGCTGCTGATGCTTCTGCCAACCACACTCTTTCAGGATACTCAAGTAAAAAAGTTCCTGTGAGCTGGGTAGTGGATGGCATGGAGGCTTACCTGCTTAATAATACCAATAACAAGAAAAGGTTTACTTCTACTATCGATGCCGGTTATGTATATCATATCAATAACCAGGGATATTCCATCTATCGTAATGTAGATAAAGAAGCGACGGAAGCTATTACTTCCAATGCAGGAAAAATTGTTTATAACTATCAGTACGGGACTGTATTGGTAGGTGGTTCCACTGATGGCAGCGGCATTGATGCAGAAGCATCTATCAAGAACGGCGCCCGCATCGTTTATAAAGACAACAATAACTCAACTGCTGATTTTCATTTAAGAAGCCAGGCTTCCCTGAGAAATTAAAGCCTGTAATTTATAGTTAGGAAGTGAAGAAAATGATCCTGAAATACCGGTATTGCATCTGGCTGCTTGGCGGAGTGATCTGCTCCGCCAGGCTGGCCTCGCAGCCGGTCGACAGCAGTTTTACCGATCTGGATTTTCTCCGCCACAGCCATGTCTGGCTTAGCAGCGGCCAGGCTACCGGCCTACAATTCATACCTGTGGGTAAAATATCCTATGCATCCCTGTCTGCTAAGAAAGCGGATGGAAAGTTTAAAAATTTCTATCAATCGGATGATAGTTATACGCTGAATGCAACCACGGAGTCGTTTTACCGGCTTAATCAACGGGTGGTGTTCCAGGGAAAGGTCGACTATGAATATTTCAAAGGCAAGAATATGGGAGGTTCGGCATTTGTTGATCCCTATAAAAATGCTATTGACATAGATGAGTATGCCGATACCACAACAGGTCCCAAAAAAATGGAGCGTTACCTGCTGATGGGAGCAGTAAGCGCTCAACTCAATTCAAGGCTCACGCTGGCCGGCAGTGTTAACTATTCTGCCGCCAATTATGCAAAGCTCAAAGACCTCCGTCATTCCAATAAACTATTGGATCTTCATGCGCAGGCAGGTGCCAGCTATCGCCTGAGCAGTAAATGGACACTGGGAGCAAGCTATACTTTCAGCCGTCGCGTTGAAAGCGTTTCGTTTAACATATATGGTAATACAAACCGGCAATATCTTTCGCTGATCAATTTTGGCTCTTTCTTTGGACTAAGCGAATTGCATAGCGATTATGGTTATACTTCCCAAACCACGCCACTGACAGATACCCGTCATACCGGCGCATTGCAAACAGGATGGACGATCAGACCCGGTCTTCAGTTATTTCAGCAGGTATCTTACCAGCAGCGCAATGGTTATTATGGAGAAAAAGGCTCTGCTTCCATTGTATATACTGAACATAAGGGACATCAGTATTCATCCGCAAGCATACTCAGCCTGGCCAAAGAAAATTCGCTTCAGTATTTCAGATTGGCAGTAGCTTATGAAAAACTGGAGAATTTTGAAAATGTATATACAGCAGGTACAGCTCCTGGTGGCAACCGTGTTATAACTTATTTCGGACAAAATAGGGTATTGAACCAGGATAAGACATCCCTGGAAGGAGAGTATGCTGTTTACTGGAATATTAAGAACAACCAGCCAGGCTGGATATTGCAGGCAACAGCCGATTATACCAACAGGGAACAAACAGTGATCCGGTACCCCTATTACCGTAAGCAGGCTTTCAATAGTTATGGAGCTCATCTTGCCGCAAAGCGGAACTGGGACCAGAAAGCTTTTTTATATACCGCATCATTAGGTATCGGATATGGCAGTGGATCGGGCAATGCTAAAACAGATGGTACTTATATTCCTCCCTCATCCAGCCAGATACCGCCTGCATCCCGCGATCTTTACCTGCAACAGGAATATGAATTCTTTACCAGCCCGCTTGCTGAAATAAACCCGTCTGTGCAGGTGAGCCGTAAAATAAATAAACAAGTACTTACTTTTGTGCGGTTGTCCTGGTCATATACGAAGGCATGGGAAACTGTTTATACCGGAAAAGATTTCCAAACGATCGCTATAAACCTTGGCTGCTATTTTTAGGAAGACCGTCTGTCAATTAAGAAAATGAAAAGAATAAGTATTTGCCTGATATGGATTGTAGGAACAGTGATCACGCTTTCATGGGTTACAGAAAAGTCTGCTGCAAGATTGAAACCCGTAATGGATGATTCCCTGCGACGGCTCTATGCAAGACCTGTTTCAGAATGGCCCTCTCCTAATATTGATAAAGGCATACAATATGAAGAGCTGTCTGCACTCCCTTACGACAGTTCCTGGTTATTGGTTGATAAAGATCCAAAAGTTAAACTGGGGCAGATCTTATTCTTTGATCCCAGGTTGTCCAGTTCAAGCCAGATATCCTGCAGCAGTTGCCACGACCCGGAAATCGGGTGGGGGGATGCACGCAGGGTATCACTGGGGAATGATCACCTGGAAGGCACACGCAATACCATGTCTTTACTGAATGTCGGCTCCCATCGTTCATTTTTCTGGGATGGCCGTAGCAAAAGTCTCGAGGACCAGGCTGTCAACCCTCTTGCTGCCCATCATGAAATGGATATGGAAACACCCTTGCTGGCAGAGAAAATTGCACAGATAGAAGGGTATAAGGTTTTGTTCAAAAAAGCTTATGGAACCAGTGATGTTTCGCTGGAAAAGATCGTGGCTGCTATTGCTGCATTTGAGTCGATCATCAAAAGCAGGCAAAGCCGCTTTGATCAGTTTGTAAAAGGTGAATACCAGGCATTGAATGACCAGGAAATACAGGGCCTGGACCTTTTCCGCCGTAAAGCCCGCTGCATAAATTGCCATAACGGTGCCTACTTTACAGATGAACAGTTTCACAACATCGGGTTGACCTATTACGGCCGCAAATATGAAGACCTGGGAAGGTATAATATTACCAAACTCGCACAGGATGTAGGGAAGTTCAGAACACCTTCGCTCCGTGATGTAATGAAGACCGGTCCCTGGATGCACAATGGATTGTTTGATAACATGACTGGTATTATCAACATGTACAATAGCGGTATGCATATGCTTGATGACAAAGCAAAGGACAAAGCAGACACGCTTTATCCCAAAACCGATGTCCTTCTGCAACCACTGAAACTTACCAATGAAGAGAAACAGGCGCTTGTTGCTTTCCTTGAAGCTATCACGGCCACGCAATACAAGATGAGGCGGCCTGTTTTACCTAAGTAAGATGATTACCAGAACACAGTGTACAATGCTGCCAGTATCCCGCAAATAATTATCGAACCGATCACAAACCCTCTTGATACGCGGAACATAGAGGTGTCTACTATTATCTCATGTGTGCCCGGAGGTTTGGGTTTGGCCAGGCTCATTACTATCATGATGAGCGCAGTCAACAAGAAGGTGATGCCCATCCTGTCAAGGAAAGGATAGTCAGGAAAAGCACCATTTGACCAGGTCGGCAGGAATTTTAATACAGTGGAGATAGGGATTGTCAGCAATGCTCCTGCCATTGCGGCGGTTGCGGTCGTTTTTTTCCAGTACAGGCCAAGCAGGAAAATGGCCAGCACACCAGGAGAGATAAATCCAACGTATTCCTGTATGAACTGGTAAGCCTGGTCCAATGTCTTTAATGCAGGCGTCACCAAAGCAGCGATCAGCATTGAAATGATCACGGCCCATCTGCCTACACGCACCAGTTTTTTCTCTGAGGCATTTTTATCAATGAACTTTCTGTAAATATCCAGTGAGAATATGGTGGAGATGCTATTGGCTTTGCCTGCCAGGGATGCTACGATGGCGGCGGTAAGTGCTGCAAAAGCTACGCCCTTTAATCCTGCCGGCAAAAGATTCATAAGGGTAGGGTAGGCATGATCTGGTTTCACCACACCTGCTGCATCCGTCATTTCTGGTTGGAACAGCCCCTTGCTATGCAGCACATACATGGCAATGCCTGGCAACACGGCAATTATCGGAATGAGCAGTTTCAGAAATGCAGCGAAGAGGATTCCTTTACGTGCTGTTTTCAGATCGGCACCCAGTGTGCGTTGTACAATGTACTGGTTGCATCCCCAATAAGCGAGATTGTTGACCAGCATGCCGCCGATCAATACGGACAGTCCCGGTAATTCTTTATAATGAGGGCTGGATTTATCAAAGATCATGTGGAAATGATCAGGTGCTTGCTGGCGCAATATGG
>Ga0182746_1000645_pt1 | contig 43214 bp, 35 predicted proteins | sample eDN3rd30CBELigOP_FD_128881 | JGI IMG/M metagenome (GOLD analysis project Ga0182746, IMG submission 128881) | Enriched Organic Plus compost microbial communities from Emeryville, California, USA - eDNA 3rd pass 30_C BE-Lig OP (version 2) (version 2) ...
ATTATGCAGAACAAACGGTTATTTTCATTGCCATTTTGAATGGCTCCTTTATGTTCGCTTCTGATTTTTTTAAACATCTTACTATTAAAAGCGAAATCAGTTTTATAAAACTGGCATCATATAAAGGACTAAAATCATCCGGTACGGTAACCACCGCTATAGGCCTTGACGTTGATCTGCATAACAAACACGTAGTAGTACTGGAAGATATTATTGATACAGGGAAAACACTGCATCATTTTATACCGCAACTGGAGCACCAGCATCCGGCCTCTTTGAAGATCGTAACGCTGCTTCATAAAGCCGAAATGACACAGTATCCGGTACAGATTGATTATACCGGATTTGTGATTCCTAATAAATTTGTGGTAGGGTACGGACTAGATTATGATGGTCAGGGACGCAATTACAGAGATATTTACCAATTGGTAGAATAGCAGTATAGGACACCCCATGAAACGTAATTACCTACTGCTGATTTTTGTACTTGTTTTCCTTGCCGTATTATCTGGAAAACTTACTGCAGGCATGTCTTTTGTGGGACGATTGGGTATCGGTTTCTTCTATAAGCAATTTTCGTTTTTAAAAACCTGGTGGCAAGCAGCGCTGATTTACTTCGGAAGCATGATACTTGTAGGTATCCTCCTCTACCTCATTGACAAATTGCTCGATGGGAGGAAACGTAAGTTGATATTACTGAGCCTTTTTCTATTATCCCTAGCAGGACTCTATTTCACATATCATGATTTTCGTACGAACCTTACCTACCGCTGGTTAGGAGAGCGCTTTCATCTGGGTATTTATCTCTACTGGATAGGATGGTGCATCATTAGTCTGTTCTTTGCGCTTACACCCAAAAAGCAAGTAGTAGAAGCCGCCCCTCCTACTAACGAGTAATCATGGAGCGACAATATTAAAACTCAAAAAGAATCAACAGCCCTTACTTCCTTTTACCACTTTCGATAAGCTTAAGGATATCTTTCAGTTCTTGAGCTGATACCTTTTTCTGGTCCACAAAGAAGTTTACAAGTTCTTTATAAGAATTGCTGAAATAATTTTTTACCACATTGCCCATAAATTTTTTCTTATACTCGCCTATCGTAATTACCGGTTTATATACATAAGTGTTGCCAAATAGCTTACCACTTACATAACCTTTTTTCTCCAGATTTTTTATAGTGGAAGCCACAGTGGTATAGGGAGCTGGCTTATCCAGATGATCCATAAAAGCCTTTACATGTCCCTCACCCACCTTCCATACTGCAAGCATTAGCTGTTCTTCCTGTGGTGTTAGTCTTTCCATATTACACAGTTACGATATTCACACTAAGCTACGAACATTTCGTAAAATATAAGAAATTTTTTTCTTTGCAGCCTTTTGGCTAAGTTCGTCATCTATATTAGATGAACCATATCGTAATACACTATGAGATACTTATTACTAGTTATTTTATTCGCTGTATCATTGACATCCCAAGCACAACCCATGTATTTGAAGCAAAAAACACCTCCGCCGGCTGTTTTATTGCTTCCGGACAGTACTACCAAATGGAATCTAAAAGCCAAGCTAGATAAAAATAAACCTTTGTTCTTGATATTCTTTAGCCCCGATTGTGATCATTGTAAACATGAGACCGAAGAAATTATTAAGAATATCGATAAGTTTAAAGGTATACAAATTGTAATGGCTACTACAATGCCATTTGATGCCATGAAAAAGTTTGCTGAAAAATATAAACTGGAACAGCACGGCATTACCGTAGGTAGAGATATCGCCTATGTTATCCCTCCTTATTATGAAATGAAAAGTCTGCCCTATCTGGCATTTTACGATAAGAACAAAGTATTGATTTCTACATTCGAAGGTTCTCTGGCCATTCCCACTATTTTAAAAACCTTCGGCAGATAGTAATATAAATTTATAGAATGAAAGGCGCTATGCTCTGTATGAGCACAGCGCCTTTCTGATTGATTATACTTGCTTTTGCTTCCATTTTCCTTTTCGAAAAAGGATATATGATGCTATTGTAACCCCTGTCTCTGCAATAGGTATGGCCACAAAGACGCCTGTGGGCCCCATCTCAAAATATACAGCTAACAGATAAGCTACCGGAACTTGAAAAGTCCAGAAAGCAAAGAAATTGATCCAAGTAGGTGTCCAAGTATCACCAGCGCCATTGAAGGCATTAACCATTACCATTCCAATTCCATAAAAAACAAATCCGCTCGCCATAATATACATTGCCTTTGAAGCAATGCTACGTACACTTTCCACCTCACTAAAAAAGCCCACTAGCCATTCTCCCATCGAAAAGAAAATCAATGAAACCAATAACATAAAGATGATGTTGTATTTCACTGTTTTCATAACCGACTGAGTGGCGCGCTCAGGAGCGTTAGCTCCCAGATTTTGTCCCACCAATGTAGAAGCCGCACCACTTAATCCCCATGCAGGCAACATAAAAAACATCATCAATCGCAAAGCTGTCTGGTAACCTGCACTACCATCCTCACCTCCAGTTACAGCTACCAGTCGTGCTAATATAATCCAGCTACATGATGCTATTACAAATTGAAACGTACCGGGTGTAGCAATTTTTATCATAGAACGAATAATGGAAAAATCCGGTTTAAAATGCCGCATTAGTAGACGTATTTTACCACTCCCCTTCAGTAAATGATACAATTGATACAACACACCGATACCTCTCCCTGTAGTTGTAGCAACAGCAGCACCTGTTAATCCTAGAGCTGGTATGGGTCCCAGCCCATTAATCAAAAGAGGACACAATACGATATTGCAAATATTGGCAATCCACAAGCTTTTCATAGCTATAGTTGCGTTTCCAGCACCGCGAAACACGCCATTTATAAGGAACAGCAGCATAATAATCACACTACTGCCCATCATTATTTGGGTGAAAGTTTTTCCATATTTCGCAGCTTCGCTTGTCGCACCCATGGCCATCAGTATCTCGCGGGCATATATAATTCCTAAAACACTAAGGAGGAGATTTATCAATAGTCCTATAATTATCACCTGTGCAGCGCTACGGGCTGCGGCTTCATTGTCTTTTTCACCAATACGCCTGGCCACAATAGCCGTGGCGGCCATGCTTATACCCATAGCCACTGAATAAATTACGGTGAGAACCGATTCTGTAAGCCCTACCGTTTGTATAGCCAGACTACTTTCTTCTAGATGACCCACAAAATACAAGTCTACTAAAGCAAAAACCGACTCCATCATCATTTCCAGCATCATCGGAATAGCAAGCATCATTACAGCCTTACGGATGCTCACGCTGGTATAATCGAGCTCGTTACCCTGAATAGCTTCTTTCAACAAATGCATAAAACCAGATGCCTTACGGACACCTCTATAATCCGTCGTCATGTAAAGTTTTTTTTGTAAGATGAATGAAAAAAGAAAATACTTCAATCGGGTGGGCAATAAAGCCACCAGTCAACAAGAATAAACTGCAGAGGGAATACCGGTCGTATTAGCGGGTGCGCGCTAGCATGAATAGAACATAACCGGTGCTAATTGCTTTCATTGGTCAGAGAATTTTGAGCAGCAAAAATAGAAAAGTATTTAAATAATCGAAAAAAAGTTTGTCATACCAACAAAAAAGCCGTTCCGAATAAGACATCGGAACGGCTCTTGGTATGATTTGTTATAAAACGTTTATTTCACTTCTTCGTAAGGCACATCCGTTACATCTTCAGTACCCGAACCTCCTCCGGTAGACTGTTGTGCACCGTTGGCATCGGCACCAGGCTGCGCCTGACCAGATTTATAAATATCCTCACTAGCTGCGGTCCAGGCCTGATTTAGTTCTGCCATAGCAGCTTCAACAGCTGGGATATCCTGATTTTTGTGTGCCTCTTTCAGCTTTTCTACGGCTTTTTCGATAGCTGTTTTCTTATCAGCCGGCACTTTATCACCAAACTCTTTCAATTGTTTTTCGGTTTGGAAAATAAGACTGTCGGCCTGATTTAGTTTTTCAATGCGCTCTCTTTCGGCTTTGTCTGCGGCCTCATTAGCTTTCGCTTCAGCCTTCATTCTTTCAATTTCTTCTTTGCTCAAACCGCTACCGGCTTCGATGCGAATGTTCTGCTGTTTACCGGTTCCCTTATCCTTAGCTGTAACATTCAGGATACCGTTAGCATCAATATCAAAGGTTACCTCAATTTGAGGAACACCTCTGGGTGCCGGCGGAATACCGTCCAGGTTGAAGATACCCAAGCTCTTATTGTCTTTAGCCATAGGACGCTCCCCCTGCAGCACATGTATCTGTACACCCGGCTGGTTATCGGTAGCAGTAGAGAAAACCTCTGACTTTCTGGTAGGAATGGTAGTATTTGCAGGAATAAGGGTTGTCATCACTCCACCCAGCGTTTCGATACCCAGAGAAAGCGGTGTTACGTCCAACAGCAATACATCTTTCACTTCTCCGGTTAGTACCGCACCTTGAATAGCAGCACCAATGGCTACTACTTCATCGGGGTTTACTCCCTTATTCGGCTTCTTACCAAAGAATTTCTCTACTATTTCTTGAACCTTAGGAATACGTGTACTACCTCCTACTAAGATTACTTCATCGATGTCAGAAGCTGACAATCCGGCATCTCTCAATGCTGCCTCACAAGGTTTCAAACAGCGCTCAAACAGAGAGTCGGCCAGTTGTTCAAATTTTGCACGAGTTAATTTTTTTACTAAGTGTTTAGGTACACCGTCAACCGCTGTAATATATGGCAGGTTGATTTCGGTTTCCATAGAGCTGGAAAGTTCGATCTTAGCTTTTTCGGCAGACTCTTTCAGGCGTTGTAGCGCCATAGGATCATTCCGCAGATCAATACCTTCTTCAGCTTTAAACTCATCAGCCAGCCAGTCCATGATCACCTTATCGAAGTCATCACCACCCAGGTGGGTGTCACCGTTGGTAGATTTTACTTCGAATACACCATCACCCAGCTCCAGCACTGAAATATCGAAAGTACCGCCACCTAGGTCGAATACAGCAATTTTTTGGTCTTTGCCACGTCTATCCAAACCATAGGCTAATGCGGCTGCTGTAGGTTCGTTTACGATACGACGTACATTCAAGCCAGCAATTTCACCTGCCTCTTTAGTAGCTTGCCTTTGAGCATCGTTAAAGTAGGCAGGTACGGTAATAACCGCTTCGGTTACTTCTTGTCCTAGGTAATCTTCAGCAGTTTTTTTCATTTTTTGTAAAACCATTGCTGAAATTTCCTGAGGAGTATATAATCTGCCATCTATATCAATACGAACTGTATTATTGTCGCCTTTAGCAACTTTGTAGCTCCAGTGGCTAATTTCCGCCCCTACTTCATCGAATCTGCGCCCCATGAAACGTTTCACAGACATGATGGTATTCTGAGGATTGGTGATAGCCTGTCTTTTTGCAGGATCCCCTACCTTACGTTCACCGTTTTTCAAAAAAGCAACCACTGAAGGCGTAGTGCGGCGTCCTTCGTCATTTGCAATCACTACTGGCTCATTCCCTTCCATTACAGCCACACAGCTATTGGTGGTACCTAAGTCTATACCAATAATTTTACCCATAATATAATATTTAGATTATCATTATTTCTTTAAGATGTACCGCATTCATTGCGACAGAATCTTATTGTCAATGATTGTGCCGAAGGCTGGATTATGCAAAAATGGCAGATTATAGGCACCCCTTCGTGTCATGAAAATAATTTTGAAATAAAATGTTGCATTTTCAATGGTGACAGCGTCACTATTAAGTGAATCAGCTGATCCGTATTTTATACAAACTCATTTTATAAAAACCTGATTAAAGATATGCGTAAAATGTTTAAAATCAATAGCATTAGTATTACACTTCTCGCTTCAGCGGTGTTGGTGATGGCGTCTTGTAATAAGGATGATGACCACTATTATCTCCCTGAAGCAGCAGCCGTAGGTGTTGTACATGCTTCGGCAGGCCTGCCTGCATTAGATGTAGCACTCGACAACAATCGTCTGGGTGTAAATTATTTTAATTACACAGACCGGGTGGATTATTTCCGTGCTTATACCGGCAACCGTGTATTCAAGGTATATCACGCTAGTGCCCCCAGCTCAAGTCCAATCTTTACCAAAAACCTCACCTTTGAGGCTGGAAAATATTACAGTGTATTTATCACCGACACTGCTGCAAATATGGACGCAGTGGTGCTGAGAGACAGTACCCGTGCTGCAGGCAAAGACTCTGTTCGCCTTCGTTTCGCCAACATGAGTCCTGATGCACCCGGACTGGATTTGTATGTAAAGGGCAACAATACGCCTATTGCTACCAACATTACCTACAAAACGGCCAGCCAGTTCTTCAGCTATCCTTCGGCAGGCAATGTAATCTTTGAAGTTAGAAGAAATGGGCAAACAGCCCTTCTGGCCACTTTGGATCCCATAAACTTGTATAAGGGACGCATCTATACCGTATGGACAGGCGGTTATATTAATGGTAATGCGGAAGATGGCACCCGTATAAGATTAGAAGCTTTCGCCCACTAAATATTCGATCGCAAAACCGTATTCTTAAATGAAAACTTAGATCAGCCCTATTAATGTAGAGGGCTGATCTTTTAAGTAAAAACGGGTTTGGGGAATTGAGAGTTTGTACAGATATTTAAACTACCAATCAAGGTATACGGTTGATAGATCAGATAAAAGTTGAAAGTATGTTGAGTGAATCTCCACCGATATACCAGCGAGAATCAGTAAAGACGAGCCAACTCAATAAATCGGATAACAAATTGGCACAAAGCGGCGAAGCACTGCTCGATATCTTAAAGGGATGCCAAAACAATATAGAGCATCATAAAGAGACGCTTTACAAAAGCTTTTACGGCTATGTTAAAGGCGTAGTGACCCGCTATGTAACTGATTTTCATTATGCAGAAGAAATTGTAAACGACAGTTTTATAAAGATATTTAACAACTTATCATCCTTTCAGGCATTGGGCCAAGCTACCAATGTATCCACATCATTCAAAGCTTGGATTGCAAAAATCGCGTCAAGAACAGCAATCGACTTTTTACGTAAAAAGAAAATCGACTTTAATAAGGATGATATTTCAGACATCAATCATAGCAGTATAGCATATGAACAATCCTCAAGTAGTGAGATAAAAGATATTTTAAAACTCTTAAATGCATTACCCCAAACACAAAGAGCCATTTTTAATTTGTATGAAATAGAAGGGTTTTCGCATCAGGAAATAGCCGTTATGCTGTCTATTCCCGAAAATGTTAGCCGCTCTTATCTGTCAAGAGCTAAAAATAAACTGAAAGCCCTTTATATAGAAAACTTTTAAGCGATGAAAGAACGCGACGACGATATTTTTAACCATATAAGGCAAGTGTTGCGGAACCATGAGGAGCCGTACGAGGAAGGTGCATGGGAGCGCTTTAAGGCCTATAGCCACACAGCCGCCCCCTCCCCGCTTCCTAAGCGCCCCATAATTCCTCTGTGGAAATGGGCCACTGCGGCAGCCGCTGTCATCACCGGCGTCTTTCTATTTTCCCGTATTTTCCACGTATCACAAGAGGGTATTAATATAAAATCATCTGAGCTCCCTATAGTACAGCAGCTTCCAACCACGGATACACCTTCACAGCAGTTCCAGACAGACACAGAAACTGTTTTTTCTGACCGCTCAGGCTTATCGGCTCAGGCCAATACATCGCAGCCTACTCCTGCTGCTCAATCCTCTGTACCGGCAACTACAACCCATACAGTCGCAATACCACAAGTACAAGCGCCCCAGGAAGTACCCCTTGTGGCTCAAACGCAAGTACCAGAGACGGTTCCCAGTCAAGCTCCTACACAGCCTAAGACAGAACGGCAGCCTGATCAAAATAATCACGTCGTTGATTTTTGGAAGAACAGAATTGTCACAGACAAGCCTGAGGAAAAAAGAGTGCTTCCGCAACAGGATAATCGAAATGCCTTGCTGGCAACCACCTCAGAAAAAAGACATAGCGAAAAAAATAGAAAATGGCAGCCTAGTTTATATGTATCGCCTGTATTTAGTGATCTAGGCGTGGATATGGGATATGGCGTATCCCTAGCTTATGCCATCAATGATAAACTGAAAATAAGTTCAGGCATTGCGCACGCTAAAATTTCTACTTCGCGCTCTTTTGATGAAAGTATTCCTGGCGTGGCTACAGCTCCTGAAATGGAAGTGATATCCACTGAGCATTCAGATCTCATGACTTATGCATCCCAACCTAGTTCGGTGCTACAGCAAGTAACTGGTTCATTATCGGGCATCGACATCCCTGTAGAATTAAACTATAGTTTTAATAAAAAGTTTTATGCAGCAGCTGGTGTATCAGGACTAGTAGTACTTAACGATAAGAAGACTTATACTTACGAGGATTATCGAAACATTAAAGTGTCTGTAGAAACCAGCAAAGGTGCACTAAAGGAAGATAAAATGATTACGGTGCAAGAGTACAACACTACTTCAGCGCCCGCTCAGGCACCAGCCGAAAACATTCCCTTCTTGGGCTACTATAATATTTCGGTAGGTTATCGCCAAAAGTTATCCAATAAAAACGCAGTGTCCATTGAACCTTTCCTTAAGGTCCCTATGAAAAAGGTTACACAACAAAACCTCAATTATCAGGGTACTGGGATTAGATTAAGGTTCGATTTTTAGACTCCGTATTTATGAAGTCGATACCTGCTCTTTACAGAGCAGGTATTTTTTTGAAAAAACTGCAATAAAAATTTAAAATTCTATTTTGTTGATTGCATCCACACCCCTAATTTTGCGCCCGGAGAGATGGCAGAGTGGTCGAATGCGGCGGTCTTGAAAACCGTTGACTGTAACAGGTCCGGGGGTTCGAATCCCTCTCTCTCCGCACCACTCGAAATAAAACGACCCACTACTAAGTAGTGGGTCGTTTGCATATAAGCCGCCTGCAACCTATATGCTTCCTTTACACCCCTTGTTGTATAACGCAGCAATTCGCATTTACACAATATTTGATTCGTTTGGTTATACAATACGGTTTTAGATGCCGTTGATAATAGCAGCGCTTGCTTAGGAAGAATATGTTACTTCCATCCCAATCCGGGAGCAACATATTTTACTATGGATGAAAGAATATGAAGATTATACTCTACACCGAGTGTATTAGGGATAGTCAATAAAATAGTATCAGCCTCCTGAATAGCCTCATCTTTAGCCAGCTCTTCAATAAGCTGGTCAGGGGTCCCTACATAACTTCGCCCAAATATTGCTCTGCGCCCCGCTTCAATGTATCCGAAAGAATCGGTACGTGCAGCTTCATGTCCAAAATAATATTTATCCCTATCATTCATAATAGGAAAAATGGAACGACTTACAGAGATGCGTGGCTCACGCTCATGTCCTGCTTCTTTCCAAGTTTTTTTATACAACCTGATTTGTTCGGCCTGCTGGATATGAAAGGGCTTACCGCTTTCATCAAATTTCAAGGTAGAACTCTGCAAATTCATCCCTGCTTTTGCTGCCCATACAGCTGTAGCATCAGAAGCCGATCCCCACCAAATACGCTCGCGCAAACCCGAAGAATGCGGTTCCAAACGTAATAACCCGGGAGGGTTGGGAAACATAGGATTAGGATTGGGACGGGCGAAACCCTCTCCTCTCAACAAGTCCAAAAATTCCAATCCTTTGCGACGCCCCATGTCTTCATCAGTTTCACCATCCTTAAGCTCATATCCGAAATACCTCCAACCATCAATTGCCTGCTCGGGAGAACCTCTGCTGATTCCTAGTTGCAATCTTCCTCCTGATATAAGATCTGCTGCGCCAGCATCCTCTACCATATACATGGGATTTTCATAACGCATATCAATAACAGCGGTACCTATCTCAATTTTGCTGGTTTTAGCGCCTATGGCTGCCAGTAAAGGGAAAGGTGAGGCCAGTTGTCGTGCAAAATGGTGCACTCGAAAATATGCACCGTCCACACCTATCTCTTCTGCAGCTACAGCTAATTCTATAGATTGCTGGAGTACATCACCGGCCGTTTTTGTAGCATAATCCGGATGATTAGCCCAATGGCCGAAAGATAGAAAGCCTATTTTTTTCATTTTTGTGATAGTGCAGTCCTTCGCTGCATTTATGTGAATATATGCTAATTTTTTCTTTGGAAACCCGCTCCTGTTATCCAAATAGTTATTGCCCTAATGTTCTTCATAACTATTCCTATTACCTAAATTTGTAACAGCAGCAAGTTTGCCGTTCTTATTTATAATAAATAATAACAGCAGCTCCTGCCGAATGTTCAGTAGGCTAAGTTGTGGAAAACCTCTAAGTGATATTTCTGAATGGTGCTCATGAAAACAATGCAGGCGAATACACTTCTCGGAACTAAGAACAACCGACCATAAAGCAAAAGACTCTAATCGTTTAAAACAAAGTACAAACATATTTGTTAATATCTCAACATATTGACTTATGAACTTTACATCCATTTTGGAAGCTGCAGGCGCCTATGCGGCATCTTATTTTAAACAGCATGCTTCCGAAGAGCTACTGTATCACAACTATGATCATACAGTTGCTGTGGTTAATGCCGCTAGCGAGTTAAACCAACACTATCAGTTGTCAGAACAGGATAATTTCATTGTACTGATAGCGGCATGGTTTCATGATTTGGGATATCTGACAGATCCATTAAATCATGAAATAGCCAGTAGTTCATTAGCGGAAAATTTTTTAAAGGAAAAAGGCGTTTCGCCCGTCATTATAAATGAGGTAAAGGCATGCATCCTTGCTACAAAGATGCCCCAACAACCACAGAATCTGCTGCAGCAAATCGTCTGTGATGCAGATTTATCGCACTTTTCCAAAGACTCCTTTGCAGAAAAGAGTAAGAATCTGAGAAAAGAACTTCGCAACAGATGTGGAGTAGACATCAGTAAAAACCTTTGGAGACAACAAACAATTTGTTTAATGGAGATGCATCAATATCATACGGAGTACGCACGCAAGCATTGGGATCCTAAGAAATTGCAGAATCTGAAAGAGCAAAAGGCTAAAGAATCCCCCATCCCTATTGCTTCTGATATTCCCAAAAAGGGAGGTAAAAAAAGCGAACGTCCTGAAAAAGGCATTGAAACCATGTTCCGCATTACCTCCACCAACAATCAACGATTGAGCGATATGGCCGATAAAAAGGCGGACATTTTGATTACAGTAAACTCCATCTTGTTATCTGCCATTCTGAGTTTACTCATTCGAAGATTGGAGAGTCATCCGCACTTGATTATTCCTACTATCATAATCCTACTGGTATCAGCGATTACCCTAATTTATGCCATCCTGGCTACCCGTCCCAAGATTCCCAATGGGAGTTTTACTCAAGAAGATGTAGACACCCAAAAAGTGAACCTCTTATTTTTTGGCAATTTTTACAAAATGGATTTTGAAGAGTATAAAAAAGGAATGTGGAAAGTAATGGAAGACCGCAACTTTTTATACGGTTCTCTCATAAAAGACATTTACTCCCAAGGTATTGTTTTAGGAAGAAAATATAAACTATTAAGGATAGCTTATAATGTATTCATGTATGGGCTTATGATATCCATTATCGCTTTTTTGATTGCAATATTCTCTATCGTATAAACCAATTGCAATGTTGCTGAAAGGAAGAGATACAAGCTGGCTGGAATTTAATGAACGCTTACTGTATGAAGCAGCAAATACCAACGTACCTCTGGCTGAAAGACTGAAATTTTTATCTATCTACTCATCCAATCTGGACGAATTTTGGAGAGTACGTATACCTACCATTACAGCATTGGGGAAAGTTAAAAAGCAACATAAAGCCGAGAGTGCCAAAGAAATTATTAGTATTATCAGCAAACAACAGGAATGCTTTGGAAACATCATCAAAAAAACTATTGAAGCCTTAAAGGATCATAATATATATGTAGTATACAACGAACCTATCCCTTATCAAATTCAAGAAGCCGTCAACCATTATTTTTTTGCTCATATTGCCGGTTACTTGAGAATATATTACCCCCAATCGTCCCAAGATTTCTTTCCGCAGAATAACCGCATCTATCTTGCGGCAGCACTGGAGACTTCATCCGGTGAGCGACTAGCGGTTGTAGATATCCCATCTGACCGCATTTCTCGTTTTTTCTCGGTACAGGCTGATGATATACAGTACGTGGTATTTATCGATGATATTATCAAATCCAAGCTGTCGATATTATGGCCGGATATCAAAGTCGAAAATGCATACAGTTTTAAAGTAACACGCGATGCCGAACTGGGGCTGGATGACGAGTTTAAAGGAAACCTGGCTCGCAAGATCGCGGAACAGCTCGCCAAACGCGATTATGGTTTGGCAACAAGACTGCTTTATGATTCTCGCATTTCCGAAAGCCTACTCCAACAATTAATTCGAAATCTGGGCTTACAAAATGCGATGATTATAAAAGGTGGAGTTTATCATAATCTGAAGGATTTATCCGCCATTCCGATCAGCGATCCATCGTTAAAAGACAAACCTTGGCGCCCGATATTACATCCGTTACCGGCTCCTACTCTATTGGAAAGTATCGCAAAACAGGACTTACTATTGCATCTTCCTTTTCATGATTATGATACTGTCCTTCGTTTTTTTAATGAAATTGCCCTCGACCGGAGTGTTACAGAGATCAATATGACCATGTATCGTATCTCCGGCACCTCGCAAATTGCTGAATCCTTAATTACTGCAGCGCTGAACGGCAAAAAAGTTACCGTATTTGTGGAGCTGAAAGCTCGTTTTGATGAAGCCAACAACATTAGCTGGGCAAAAAAAATGAAAGCGGCCGGTATACGCATTATATACAGCATTCCTCAAATGAAGGTGCATGCCAAAGTAGTTCTAGTAAAAAGAAAATATCAGGATAAACTACAATACCTAGGTCTACTAGGCAGTGGCAACTTTAATGAGGTTACGGCAAGATTTTATACAGATCAGGTGTTAATGACCAGCAATCAGCAATTATTAAAGGATCTAAATCAGTTATTCAAACTATTAAAGAAAAACAAAAAAGTTATTGCACCAGATGCTATAACACCTAAGCATCTACTCATAGCCCCTTTCAATTTACAATCAACCTTCACAGCACTCATTGACCGCGAAATTGCACATGCAAAAGCTAATCGAGAAGCAAAAATTATTGCAAAAATCAACAATCTGGAAGATGAAAAAATTATTAATAAACTATATGAAGCCTCTAATGCAGGAGTAAAAATTCGGCTCATTGTTAGAAGCATTTGCAGACTAGTACCTGGCGTAAAAGGACAAAGCGAAAATATTACCGTTGCTCGAATTGTAGACCGTTATTTGGAGCATGGTCGCATATTCTGGTTTTACAATAATGGCGATGATGAGTTATACATGGGTTCGGCAGACTGGATGACCCGCAATTTATATCGCCGTATAGAAGTATGCTTTCCCGTAGTCGATCCTCAACTCAAGAAAGCATTACAACATGTATTGAATATATATATGAATGACACCGCCAAAGCCGTATGGTTAACACCCGATGGTCCTCAAAAACCCGAGACCTCCCAAGAAATACCTCTACAGGCTCAGGCAGAGATGTATAAATGGGTAGCAGCAGGCTGCCCGACAAAACTCTAAACATATAATGAACTGTAAAAAATTTTTTGCAACAATTATCTTATGCGTAAGCATCATAGTGGCCTGTGGTAATAAAAGTGAGAACACTGCAACATCGCCACCGGGCTATGATTTATCCGTATTTGAAAAAATATTATTACCAGATGTATTACTGGAAGTATCTGGCATTGCGTTTGCACCGGGAAAATTCGACTCGATATATGTCAATCAAGATGAGGATGGCATTATTTTTAAGGTTGAATTAGCATCCGAAAAATATCATACTTCAGATTTCGGCATCCCTGGCGATTTTGAAGACATCGCTATTCAGAATGACACGCTCTTAGTGCTTCAATCTGATGGGTCCTTTTATGGATTCACATTGAGCGATCTTCATAATCGTCGATCACAACCTTTCGCAATCTACAAGAAAATATTGCCCAAAGGAGAATACGAGGGACTTTTTGCCGATTCGCTTACAGGAAGTTATTATGCCATGTGTAAAAGTTGCAAAGGCGACAAAAAGAATAAGCAGCTCTCCATTTATCAGTTGCAATTTATCAATGGCGAATTAACTCCTGTAAAAAAGCATATAATGTCTACCGAGAAAATATTAGAATACGCCAACAATAACATTGCATTTCAACCTTCTGCGCTGGCTAGACATCCTCTAACCCAAGATTTTTACATTATTTCATCGGTAAACAAATCTCTGATTGTAGTTAACAACAATTGGGAAGTATCCGGCATATATCCACTAGACAGAAAAACCCTTATGCAACCAGAAGGGCTAGCATTTGATAAGTACGGAAATATGTATATCAGTAGCGAGGGAGATGAATTGCAATCTGCAAGAATTTTAAAGTTTCATTATTCAAACGATAGATAATGTTACAGCGACTCATATACATACTGTTGGCCATTATAAACTTTGACCTTGCAGTCACCGCTCAGCCGCAATTGAAACACCGACTTATTTTCATTGGCGATGCGGGAGAAATCAATCCTAAACAACAGGCTGTCATTACTGCGGCTGCAGGAAAAGTATTACCAGAAAAGACTTCTGTCTTTTACCTAGGAGATAATATTTACCCACGTGGCATGAATATGGAGAGAGACAATGCTGTTATAGAAGATCAACAAATATTGCGCTCGCAGTTCGAACCTTTTAGAAGCAAGAATGTGCCGGTTTATTTCATTCCCGGCAATCATGACTGGGACCGAATGGGTAAAAAAGGATTAGAAAAAATCAGGGCGCAAAATGATTTTATTGCGGCACAGAAAGATTCTCTATTACAGATGATTCCTAAAAATGGCTGTCCCGACCCCACTGCTATTCCCTTTGGGGATGAAGCCGTAGTAATTGCCTACGACTCTGAATGGTGGCTATTCCCTTACAAGAAGAAACGTAGTGATGACATTTGTGAATGTGATACAGAACAAGATGTATTAGATCAACTCGCCACCTTATTGTGGGAACACAAGAATAAAATAATCTTTTTGGCAAGCCACCACCCTTTCCAAAGCTATGGAGAACATGGAGGAAAATTCAGCTTAAAGGAACATATTTTCCCCTTAACTGCTCTCAATCCCCATATCTATATCCCGCTCCCTGTAGTAGGCTCACTATATCCCTTATTACGTAAGACCGTTTTCATCAACGCAGAAGACATCCCTCATCCCCAATATCAGCACTTTATCAAGCAGATAACTTCAACAATAGACGGTTTTGCCAATGTCATAAAAGTTGCGGGACATGAACACAGCCTACAGCTCATCAATGATAACGGCTTGCAAATTGTAAGTGGAGGCGGCTCCAAAAGTACTCATGTAAAAAAAGCAGCCCGTTCATTATTTGCACATGCCGGAGAGGGATTTGTAATAGTAGATATTTTCAATGATAAAACTTCCGAGATTGAGTTTTATACTCATCAGCATTCTGGAACGCTTCAACCCACGTACAAGCATACGACCAAGTTTATAGATCAGGAACAAATTATAAATGCGCAATACGAATATTTATTAAATAACGATAGTGTGAGCATTGCCGCCAACCCCCAATATGACAAGGTGGGCAAATTGCATCGAAAAATATTTGGCGAAAATTACCGGAAAGAATGGGCTGCCCCTACCAAGCTTCCAGTCTTTCGCTTAAGTCAATTACAGGGAGGCTTAACACCTTTACAGAAAGGTGGTGGTATGCAAACTGTATCATTGCGCCTTGCCGACACTAGTGGAAAACAATGGGTATTGCGCAGTGTCAATAAGGTAGCCGATGCTATTTTGCCTGAAGGGCTACGCTCTACCTTTGCCACCAAACTGGTGGATGACTACATGAGCGGGCAACATCCCTACGCTGCTCTGATTATACCTCCTTTAGCAGATGCAGTTAAAGTACCACATGCCAATCCTGTAATTGGTGTAGTAGCCCCCGATCCTAATCTAAGCATTTATAGCAATCTCATGACTGGTAGAATAGCGTTGCTTGAAGAAAGAGAACCGCTGGGGAAATCAGATAATTCCGAAAAATTCATCAAAGCATTGATAAAAGACAACGATAACACTTTTAAAGCAAAAACTTTCTTTCGTGCGATGATGCTGGATGCACTGGTATCAGACTGGGATCGACACGAAGATCAATGGCGCTGGCGCAACGTAAGCAACGGAAAAGATAAAGATTACACTCCCGTGCCCAGAGATAGGGACCAAGCATTAAAAATCAATAATGGTTTCATTCCTAAACTACTCTCCCGAAGCTGGCTACTGCCTACTTTCCAAGGATTTGACAGCATCATCCCATCAATAAAATATTCTCTATTCAAACATCGCTTTATACAGCCATTTCCAGAGTTTCAGTTTAGTAGAACGGAGTGGAACCACATGGCAACAGACTTTGTACAAAAAATCACAGATTCAGTTATTGATGTAGCCATAAATCAACTACCAGAATCTTCACGTAACATACGAGGACAAGAGCTAGCTGAAAAAATGAAAAAGCGCCGGGACCAGCTTCCCGCCGCTATGGATAAGTACTACACCTTTTCGCAACAAATTGTAGACCTGCATTTGAGTGATAAGCACGAATACATTGTATTAGAAGACGCACCCAATGGTGGTTTGCATTTTACAATTAGAAAAATCAATAAAGAAGGTTTAATAAAGAGTAAACTACTGGACCATGTATATGATCCTAAGATTACAAAAGAAATACGATTATACACCGGAGCCGGCAATGATACTTTAAAGATTGATTACAGTAACTCACCCATCAAATTAAGAATTATAGGCGGACAGGGGGAGAAACACATGATAATAACACAACCCGGTAAGAAAATACGACTTTATAATCATACCAAGGGTATGAGCTACGAAGGCTATGAGCAAAGAATTCGCAAAAGACTTCATGACGACTCTTTGCAAACAGCTTTCGTTCCTGTAAACCTATATTCTTATACCATGCCCCTTATTACCGGTGGATATAATATTGATGATGGACTTATTCTCGGAGCAGGATTCCGCCATGTGCATCAAAAAGGTTTCAGAAAGCAGCCGTATAGTAGCTCACTACAGCTAGTGGTATCCGGAGCCCTGTCTACAGGGGCCCTACAGGCTAAGCTGAAAGCTGACTGGATAGAAGTATTCCGCAAAACCGATATCGAATTACGCGCGTTCACTTATGCGCCACATAATACACATAATTTCTTCGGAATTGGTAATGATACAGAGTACGACAAGAACCATCCTATCCAATATTACCGCAGCCGCTATACCCTCGCGCAGGTGGATCCTTTATTCAGATGGCGAAAAAAGGATCATACCATCCTTCGGTTTGGTCCCAGCCTACAGCTTTACAACATGAAAGCGGAGGATAATAAAGGACGCTTCATTCTCAATCATACATTACAGAGTTATGACAGTGCCACGCTTACTAAATCTAAAGCCTACCTAGGTGCAATTTTTGCATATGAGAAGGACAGCCGCAACCACGCAATCTTTCCTTCCAAAGGAGGTAACATATTATTACTAGTAAAAGGTTATAGAGGTTTAAATAGTTATAGCCAATCACTGATACAAGCAACATCCGACATTACATTTTACTTACCATTGAACCAGGAGGCATCAGCTATTGTAGCGAATCGTGTAGGCGGAGGGGTTACCTTGGGACATGCCGCATTTTACCAATCCTTGTTTTTGGGAGGTAATGATAATTTGCGGGGGTTCCGTAACTATCGGTTTGCTGGCAATCATACTTTTTACAATAATCTGGAATTAAGACTGCGTATGGCACAAATTGGCAGTTATATCCTGCCAGGTCAGCTTGGTGCTACGTTATTCTACGATATCGGAAAAGTATGGCCTTCAGGATCTAACAAGGCTCTTCATCAAGGTGTGGGTGGAGGTCTCTACTATGCACCTGCAAATATTGCAGTATTTCAGTTGTTGGCAGGATATTCAAGGGAGGGTTGGTACCCGCATTTTACCATGGGTTTCAGATTTTAACCAGATGAATAATGAAAACACTCGTAAGTAAATATATAGATTATACAAAAATTGATACCAGTTTTTCCTTTGCTCCTTTCTATCAATTTCTGAGAAAAAGAGCCAGTGAAACTAATGATGCCAAAAAAGGCATGCTGGAATATTTTGCAGATCAGATAGAAGAAGCCGGCGTACATGAAAGAGATATCTCAGACGAAGAATTACCTCGTTATAAGGAATTACTGGATATTTTGTATGTAAGCCTCACCAATATTACGCTCGATGGTAATAAGGATATTTGGGGGATTACAGCACCTTTTACGAGATGCTTTGCATACGGAACACCTTCTTTATACAATTCATTCATTGATGAACATACGGCATGGCTCAAACCTGAATTCGAATCTAACTTCCGGGAAATAAGCTTGGGAGGGTTAAAAAACATTTACCAAACCATACTCCATCAGGTATATAACATCAGTTTCGCATCTCAAGAGGATTTTATCTATCGCTATATCGATCCTCAAACAGGTTTATATCGTTTTTACAAAATCATCTTTGATCATAGATTTATTGATATTAAATACGAGCAGCATCTGCCTGAACTAAATGAACATAAAATTCTTGGTATTACTGATGACGCCCTCTTTGTTCGGTATATGCTGAGGAAACTTCCCCTTTCACTTTTTCGATTTCGTGGATTTGGTATTGTAAGTATTGCTGATGTAACCGAACAACAAAGCATTTTACACATTAAGGAGCGTTTATTAAAGCTTAAAGAAGAAGGCGCTCAAAAGACTTCTATTTTTGAAGATCTACGGATATCTGTAAAATCTCTTTTAGGATCTAATAAAATAGAAATAAGCCTTCCTCCTTTTGCCATCCTCAACAAGAAGATCGTATGGAAAACTAGGAAAAATCTATTAGGTTGTGCCGATTTAAGTGAAAACGAAATTCAAACATTTTTTAATCTGCTTGAAACCCATAAAAAGCCCATTGTTATAAATGATACGCAGGGCACCCCTTCCCGCTATGCATTTCTGGAAAAATTATTACGAAATACTCCCTACCGCACCTACGCTGTGGTTCCTATTTTCTTTCAACAAAAAGTGTACGGTGCTTTAGAGCTATTTTCTGTGGAGCCGGGAGTTATTACTCCAGAGCGTATCAGAACTCTCGAAAGATTGAACTTAGAATTTGCTCAATTGATGAGAGTAGGCGTTGAACTGTTTGAACATGATCTTCGTCAAATCATTTCTGAAAGGTTCACCGTCATTCAACCTTCAATCGCATGGAAATTTGATGAAGCCGCTCTAGAATATCTTATACAAGAGCGTACGCATGGCAAAATTATTCGAAAAGTACCCATCATTTTTGAATCGATATATCCCTTTTATGGTGCAGTAGACATCCGCAACTCATCACTACTGCGCAATAATGCCATAAGGGCCGACTGGCAATTGCAGTTGAAATGGTTACAGAAAACAGCTAATGAACTAAAACCCTTTGGACTACCGTATGTGCAACAACTGATGCAGCAACAAACCGAATTTTTAAAGGACAATAACATAGACCGACCTATTAGCAGCGAAACGATATCCCTATCACATGCTTTGGATAAAGCACTTTACCAGTTGTTACAAAAGGTGATGGTAGAACATCCCCAGGCTGCTGATATATGTAAAGCTTATCTTGACGCAATAGATCCTGTAAATGGCCCCTGTAGCATTAACCGCCGCAACCTAGAGCTTTCCATGCAGCAAACAGTGGCAGGCATCGATAACCTGCTCAATGAAATGAATAAAAAAATGCAGCAGGTATATCCGGCATACTACAATAAATTTCGCACCGATGGAATTGAATATGATATATACGTGGGGCAATCCATCAATCCGCAAAAACCTTTTACCAAAGACCATCTCCATCAGTTGCACATCATACAGCTGGAGTATATGCGTAAGATAGCATTATTAAATGCAGAACAACAGCACTCCTTATTGGTACCACTTCAATCAACACAGCTAATTTTTGTGAATAGTGATGTAATTGATATCACCTTTAGGGAAGATGAGAAACGCTTCGATGTGGAAGGAGCCTACAATATCCACTATCAGATGATCAAAAAACGTGTAGATAAAGTACATATTCGCGATACCAAGGAGCGTCTTACACAACCCGGTAAAATTGCTATTATTTATATCAACGAAGCAGATGTGGAAGATTATGTAGACTTACTGCATGCTGAAATAAAGAGAGGACATTTTTCTAATCTCGAATATTTACTACTCGAAGATTTGCAAGGCATCAGTGGATTGAAAGCATTACGTGTGACAGTAGCATCTTAAAAATATGTACGCACTGCCCTGCGTGTTTTCTTTTGACTGGCCTGCCATACGGCTTTAGTAACAAAATGTCCCATTACTGAGCCTAACAGTACATCACTGGCCCAATGCCTGTTATGATAAATACGCGATACAGCTGTCACAGAAGCGATAGTATATGCTACAGGCGCTACCCATTTATGCTCCTGAAATTCGAGCGATAAAGCGGTAGCCACGGTAAAGATCGTATTGCTATGGCCACTGGGGGATGAGGTATACCCTTTCTTTGTAAAGGGTAATGCATAATCCCAGGAAGAATTGGTAGCATCAGGACGGTTACGACGAATCAACTTTTTTGCAGCTGTGTACATTACAGTCGATATTACTAATGACTTGGCACCGGTGAGACCAGCGGATTCTATCTTAGGCTGATGTGCCAGCGCCCCCACTGCATACATTGCCGGAAAAATATAAAGACCATAAGTATTACCGAAAGGCTCTACTACATTAGCAATGCTTTCTACGGCATTGGAACGATTATGTTGTACTACATTCCGCATTTCCCAGTCTGCCAGTAACAGCCCACCCGTTCCCGCCATCACTATTGAAAATCGCATCCAGTCGCGTTTAGTCCAATGAGCCGGTCTCGTAATAGTATATTTTACTGCAGGAATAAAGCTATTTAAGTAATCTTTGTTGAGCTTGTAATGGGGAGTCGTTGTGGCTTCTTCAAGAGTATCGGATAGAGCGATAGGGGAAGTTATGCTGTCTACTTGTGCTATTACTGCTTTACAAAAAAGAAACCAGCATCCTACCAACAATATCCGCACATATAAAGCCTTTTTCATCAAAGTAATTTTCAATAACAAATATACAAGCAAGAGATATACTTTCTACTTCAGCAATATGCTTTATATAAGCTGGTGTGTCTGCTTCACTATACCCATTACAAAAGTGCTTTGTACATGACCTACATTATCAATTTGACTGAGTTTGTTTACATGAAAATCATAGTAAGATTCCATATCCGTAGTAAGCACTTTTAATAAGAAATCAAATTCTCCAGAAATACTATAGCATTCCAAAATTTCTGGCATATCCATGATAGCCTTGATAAATTTGGAACCGGCAATTTTACTGTGCACCCGGAGCGATACATGACAAATCACCATCAGTTTTTTACCCAATTTGGCCGCATTTAATAAAGCTGTATACTGAGCAATAATGCCCTGCTGCTCCAGTCGTCGGATGCGGTCATGAACAGGTGTAGTACTCAGGTGTATTTGATCTGCAATTTCTCTTACGGTAATCCGCGCGTTATGTTGCAATAATTTTAGTATAGCCCAGTCTTTATCATCTAGCACAAGAGGCTCTGTAGTAACTTTTTCTTTTATCGTTTTAGTTTTAGACATAAAACATTATATTTTCCTAAAATAATATCAATTTACATTATTTTATCCTAAAATATCAAATTATACCTATTATTTTGTTCTTTAGAAGTAATTTTGCAGATGCTTTTCAAGGGGGTGGAGTGTATCACAATACGCATCAAACCTTAGAGCAATTTTCATTAGATAATTAAAATTTAAACATAACGTTACATATGTCTACTACAACAAAATCGCAAATCGACTTTGACCTGAAGTATAAAGTAAAAGACATTTCACTGGCCGATTGGGGTCGCAAGGAAATTCGTCTTGCAGAAGCTGAAATGCCAGGCTTAATGGCTTTACGTGAAGAATACGGTCCTTCTCAACCGCTAAAGGGCGCGCGTATTGCAGGCTGTTTGCACATGACCATACAAACCGCCGTACTGATTGAAACCCTAGTAGCACTGGGAGCTGAGGTAAGATGGAGTTCATGCAACATCTTCTCTACTCAGGACCATGCAGCTGCTGCTATTGCCGCTGCCGGCATTAGCGTATTTGCATGGAAAGGTCAAACTCAGGAAGAAGCAGATTGGTGTATAGAGCAAACCTTATTCTTTGGTAGTCCCGACCGTCCGTTGAACATGATTTTGGACGACGGTGGCGATCTTACCAATATGGTACTGGATAAATACCCCGAACTGGTACCTCATGTAAAAGGTATTAGTGAGGAAACCACCACCGGTGTGCATCGCTTATACGAGCGCATGGCTAAGGGAACTTTACCTATTCCGGCCATTAATGTAAACGACTCAGTAACTAAATCCAAATTCGATAACAAATACGGTTGTAAAGAATCGCTAGTGGATGCTATCCGTCGTGCTACCGATATCATGCTGGCCGGTAAAGTGGCTGTAGTAGGTGGGTATGGTGATGTGGGTAAAGGTTCTGCTGCGTCGCTAGCAGGTGCCGGATGCCGCGTCATTGTTACCGAAGTAGATCCGATATGTGCGCTTCAGGCCGCTATGGACGGTTATGAAGTGAAAAAAATGATTGATGCAGTAAAAGAAGCCGATATCATCGTTACTGCTTCCGGGTGCTGCGATCTGATCACAGGCGAACACTTCAAACTCATGAAGGATAAAGCCATCGTATGTAATATCGGCCACTTTGATGTGGAAATTGATGTAGCATGGCTGAACGAAAATTATGGCCATACCAGAGACACCATCAAACCTCAAGTGGATATTTATAATGTAGATGGTAAAGACATCATCCTGCTGGCCGAAGGTCGTTTGGTAAACTTAGGTTGCGCTACCGGTCATCCTAGTTTTGTTATGAGTAACTCTTTCACTAATCAGACACTGGCACAAATAGAACTGTGGAACAACCACAGCAAATATGAAAATAAAGTATATGTGTTACCTAAGCACCTAGATGAAAAAGTTGCTCGCTTACATTTAGCAAAAATCGGTGTAGAATTGGATGTTTTAAGCGATAAACAAGCCGCTTACCTCGGCATTCCTAAAGAAGGACCATTCAAACCGGATTTTTATAGATATTAATATTTTTCGTAATTCATTTTAGCAAACAAAATGAATTTCATTTAATTGATTTTCAATTATTTAAACCCGTCTCAAAAGGACGGGTTTTTAATTTTTTACAAAAAAACTGATTGGATTTTTTTCACAAAAAACTGATATCTGTTAGCTTTGCTTTAGACCGATGCGGAGTACGATTTTATATATCATTGCTGTATTTCTCTTAACACTCTTTGCTTATAAAGAGGTAGTTGCAGACTTGCACATTATTTCCACACAACAAGAAACAATTTGTGAATGTGAATCGGAAAATACAGAAAGATCTCTGGAAGAAAGAGGAGCTGAACATGAGCAAAAACTAATAACCGAAACATTCGCTTTACCGCATTTTCCCGAACCTCAATTAGCCGAAAGACCTATTTATCAACCTCCCTATATCGGTACAGCTTATACCGGAACCATTACCCCACCTCCCAAATTCTCTCATTCCTAATCTATAGGACTACTTTCCAAGTATCCTCCCGATACGCAATTGTAAATTATGTAACTGTATCTGCGTGCAGTAAACTTTCAATAAACAAGTATACTGCAATATTATCAGATATAAATATGGCTCTAATATATAACCTTTAAAAATTTAATACAGATGAAACGGATATTTTTCGCATTGACATGTTTATTCACAACTACATTCATTTTCGCTCAGGTTGATAATCCAAATAAAGTCATCAAACTCGATCCTAATGTGCACCTGATTAGCGAACTAAAATTGGATCACAACAAGGAATATGGACTAAAAGCAAAGGATATTCAGGACCTATTCCCTTCCCTTGTAAAAGAAAAAAGAGTAAATGAAAGATTCGGGAAAAACGCTTATAGAACAAAAGTGATTAAAGTAATTGATGAAAAAGCATTAATCCCTGTTATGGCTGCCTCTATCAAAAAACAAGATGTAGCAGTGGATATTCTAAAGAGTAAGTTAGTTACAATTGAAAAAGAAATGTAAAAATTTCACTCTTTTGTTTCATAATCCTACAAAAGCCGCTTTATTAGCGGCTTTTATTATACAACCCATTTTTCGCCTGAGGCGTCAAAGTATAAATTACATTCATGAAAGCCTTGTGGGCCCTGCTCATCACTTGGCTGGCAATTACAGAAAGCGAGTAAGCTCCAATAGAACGATATGAAACCCCATTCGTCGGTGCCTAGAGGCTGACGGAAATTAACAAAGTAGGCTTAGGCAGTGGCAACTGGAGGTAAATTTTCCTTCATTTCCAATAACAAAAAGCTCAGGTTACTAACGGACCCAATATAGTAACTTACACTTTTGAAGATATCTAATATATTGTACCGGAGTATGTAGAAGCGTCGTATATAATCAAACCTTAGGTAATCTCATTTTGATTTATGTAAAAAAGCATAAATTTCATCTTATAAAAAAAGCAGTTATGAAGCGTATCATTTTCATATTAGCCATAGCCCTCCTCATGATGGGATGCGCATCTACGCAGAATGTAGCTACCACACAAGCCGAAATTGAGCAAAAGATCAATGAACAGCGCTATACATTCGTTGCACAAAGCGTAGTACCTACCGAAGACAGCCGGTTTAATCCGCGTCTTATGTTTCCTCAGGGTAATAATTTGTATCAACTTACTTCGAGGTACGATCTCAAAGTTACACCTGATTCAGTAACGGCTTACCTGCCTTTCTTTGGTCGCGCCTTCACTGCCCCGTTAGATCCTACCAAGGGTGGTATACAATTTACATCTACTAAATTCACCTATAAAAAGAATATTCGTAAGAATAATTTTCATATCACTATCTTGCCTCAAGATGTTTCGGAAATACAGAGTATCTATCTCACCATTTCACCCTCAGGATACGGTTCGGTACAGATTACCAGCACTAACCGTACCCCTATCTCCTATCATGGCATTATTGAAACCCCTTAATTCATATCAACAATTTTTCACATTTGTGAGTATTTAATGGGGTTTTAACGCCTTCATCCGCCGAAAAGGTTGTAATTTTGCCAGATGTTTGATACGGAGTACAGACCACTAAAAATAGCGGTTTTAGACTTAAACGCAGGACATCCGAATCAGGGCATGCGTTGTATCAGAGAAGTGGTACATCGCTGGGCGGCGGAAAAAAATGTCGATATCCTATACGATGTTTTCGACGTACGTGTGAAAAACGAGATTCCTGATCTTTCTTACGATATTTATATTTCCAGTGGTGGCCCCGGCGACCCTTTAAGCACAAGATTTGATGATTGGGATATACAGTGGAATCGTTGGTTAGGGGATGTAGTGCGATGGAATAATAACCCGGATAATACGATTAAAAAATTTGTATTTCTGATCTGTCATTCCTTCCAGCTGGCAGCTCGTTATTTCAATGCCGGGTTGATTTGCAAAAGAAAATCCACTTCATTTGGGACCTTTCCTGTGCATATCCTTCCGGAGGCAGTCGAAGATCCCGTTTTCCGCAATTTGAAGAATCCTTTTTATGCAGTAGATAGCAGAGATTTTCAGTTAATACAACCAAATATCGAATTATTGCACGATATGGGAGCCTATATCACCTGTATCGAAAAAGAACGTCCGCATGTACCCTACGAGCGCGCAGTAATGGGCATTCGTTTCAGCGATTATATCTTCGGCACACAATTCCATCCAGAAGCAGATGCCGAAGGCATGAGTCAGCATTTTCAAGAACCACAGAAACGCGAAACGGTCATTCAAAACCACGGACCTGAAAAATTAGCCCGTATGTTGGAACACCTCAACGATCCTGATAAGATTCATTGGACGAATAAAAATCTCATACCCAATTTTCTTAACGAAGCTTATAATCATTTGGGCGTTGAGGCGGCGGTGGCATCCACATAATTCGTTGGATATAAGCTTATGGTTTTTCTTTGAGAATGCGTAATTCCTTGGGATAATAATTATTGATGCGGGTAGGTAATACATTTACCCAACCCAAGTTATGCCCCCTATATCTGATAACATTCCAGCCGGCATCAAGTCCGGGTATCTCAATATTCTTCCTTTGTAGGTAAGCAATAGCAGTGCTGGCATCCACTTCTGTACCCGATACTTCAGTATGAATGAGTGGGCTCATGGCCAGCGCATGATCAGGAATAAATTTATTATGCACCAATGCTCCTGCCAGCGTACCTGAATAAACCACCCTCAGATGCTGTAGTAACAAATCATAATCTTCATACATTACTTTGGGCCAGGCATAAATACTTCCTTTTACATTCTGGAGTTCTTGCTCCGAAATATCCATCCACGAATCAAGCTGCATGGCCAACTGTCGCGTTACAGGCCGGCTTACAAAGCGGGTTTTATTCTTAAACTTTTCACCATCATTCTTCCGAAAAGCAGCAACAAAAAAACCTTCACCACGTAATAGATGGGGCCAGAAACGATAACCATAATTACGTAGCTGAGATGTCGTTTCTACAATATGCCATTCCGGCTTGGTATCTAAACGGATATTTGACAAACTGAATGCAGTCGACAGCCAATCCAGTATATCCTCATCTTCCTCCTTCGAATAGGAGCAGGTAGAGTAGATTATAATCCCATTCTCCTTCAATGCGGGCATTACATCGGCCAGAATCCTTTGCTGACGTTGACTACACAGGATCACGTTATTTTCGCTCCACTCCTTAATCGCATCTTCGTCCTTTTTAAACAAGCCACTGCCGCTACAAGGTGCATCCACTACAATCACATCGAAAAACCCCTTGAGCTTAGCAAAATCACGCGGATCATTATGGGTTACAATTACATTGTTACATCCCCATTTCACGATATTATCCTTCAATACATTCACACGCTGCCGGATCACCTCGTTGCTTACTAGCAGACTGCTTTTGGACAGTAAGGACTGAATAAGTGTAGATTTCCCTCCCGGCGCTGCACATAGATCCAGTATTTTTAAGGGTTTGGATAAATCCACCGTTTGCTGTAATACCTGCTCTATAAACATGCTGCTGGCTTCTTGCACATAATAACAACCGGCATGAAATAACGGATCAAATGTAAATGAAGGACGTTCCGATAAATAATATCCATGAGAGGACCAAGGAACCCTTTCTATGGAGCCGGGGAAAATATCATGGATTGCTTCCGACTTCTGTGGATGAACTCGAATGGAAGTAATGGGTGTTGCCGATGTATGCACGTTCAGAAAAGCCGCTTCATCAAAGCCTTCCACACCTTGCAACGATTGAATTAATGGCTGAGGGATTTGCACTTTTCGAAACAAATAAATCAGTTAAAAACGAATAGCAAAACGCTGTTTTTCTTTAAACTCTTTGCGAAAACTAATGATGCCAATATAGAACAAATCAATATCACAGGTCACCGCTTCATGTTGCACAATATTAGCCCAGGCATTATCCATTTCTTTGCTCCAGTGAATATCGTCAAATATTAGCAATGTATCATTATGCACATGGGGTAATAACTGCCTGAAATACCTTTCCGTCGGCTCCTGTCGATGATTACCATCGAGAAAGACAAAGTCGATACCTGGGTTTTGCATTAAAACAGACTCCAATATATCATCAAAATTACCTATAATACTTTCAACATTGGTAAGACCCAAAGCTGCAAAGTTCTCACGCGCTTTTGCAGCAATGGTAGATGCTCCCTCAATAGTGATCACTTTGGCCTGCGGATTGGCTAAAGCCAAATAACTGGTAGTAATACCCAAAGAAGTGCCTAGCTCCAGTATAGTGCGTGGCTGATAATACTTCACCATACGATACAGTAATTGACCAAACTTTCTAGGTTTTACTGCAGTTTTTGCGATAGAGGCAACACTTCTTCTGTTGGAAGATGTAATAGCAGAACCAGCTCCTAAATCTTGTATCAGAAGTTCTGTGTTATCCGCCAACATGCGGGTACGTATCGCTTCTACTCTTTCATAATCCTCATACTTCGTAAAATCGTTCATCACTTTTGTGATAAATTCAAATACAAAGGGCGAATGCGTTCCATGCCCTTTACTATTGGCAGCATGTATGTAAAATTGGAAATACTTAGCTGCAGCTTGTAATGGTGAATATACCAAGGGTACAGTCTTTTTTAAACGTTCAACAAAAACTCACATCATTTTCTTTCCCATAGCTCATACGTAAAATCGTATGCATGACGTTCATCTGCGGTATTCTTGATACTGCTTACCAAGCGCCACTCTTTTTCATCAATAGGTGGGAAAAAGGTATCGCCTTCTATCACCGTATCCACCCTAGTCATATATATCTTGTTAGCTTTGGGATAATACATTTTATAAATCTCTCCGCCTCCAATTACCATCAGCTCTTTCACGTCCATTTCCTTCACCAAAAATTCTACATCCTTCATTGTATTCAGTACGATCGCACCTTCAATCTTTAAATCCTTTTGCTTGCTTAGCACAATATTTTTCCTTCCTGGTAAAGGTCGTTTAAAACTTTCAAACGTCTTACGCCCCATCACAACAGGCATCCCCCAAGTAACATTTTTAAAATGCTTCATATCATCAGGCAGATTCCACACTAGCCCGTTATCCTTACCTATTACGTTGTTGTTGGACGCTGCTACTACCAGAGAGATATTCATGTAATACAAAATTAAAAATAATCGAATCCGTTTCAGTGCCCTTATACAGCAACCGGAGCTTTAATTGCCGGATGATGCTGATATCCTTCCAACACAAAATCTTCGTACCGAAAGTCGAAAATATTTTTCACCTCCGGATTAAGTTTCATGGTAGGTAATGGATAGGGCTCCCTACTCAACTGCAGCTTTACCTGCTCCAGATGATTGTTATAAATATGTACATCGCCAAAGGTATGAATAAACTCTCCTGGCTGCAAATCACAAACCTGTGCAATCATCATGGTAAGTAATGCATAGGATGCTATATTGAAAGGCACCCCTAAGAATACATCAGCACTCCGCTGGTAGAGCTGACAGGAAAGCCTTCCGTTCGCCACATAAAATTGGAACAGCGTATGACAAGGCATCAAGGCCATTTCCGCAAGCTCCCCCACATTCCAGGCACTAACAATCAGCCTGCGGCTATCCGGCGTTTTCTTTATTTGTTCAACTAGTTCACTAATCTGATCAATCACTTTACCATCCTTCCCTTCCCAGCTACGCCATTGTTTGCCATATACAGGACCTAGATTACCGTTTTCATCAGCCCATTCATCCCAGATGGTTACACCATGTTCTTTCAGATAACCGATATTCGTATCCCCTCTCAAAAACCATAACAACTCATAAATAATACTTTTTAGATGTACTCTTTTAGTAGTAACTAGGGGAAAACCTTTTTGCAGGTCGAAGCGCATTTGATAACCAAACACACTGATAGTACCTGTACCAGTACGATCGGTTTTCTGTACACCATTATCCAAAATATGCTGAAGTAGCTGAAGGTATTGTTGCATGGCTGCAATATAATGATTCTACCGCTTGTGTGGGTAGGGAAAAACTTTTATGTGGGCAAGCTGTTAATTGTGTATTTTTAAGAAAAACAATATGTCGGAACAAAATTATAACAACCATGTCCGTTACTACATACCGCATCACTTCGTTTTTTACCCAATTAGCTGTCTTCTACTCTTTTTCGGAGTTTACAAAGCCCTCAAAAGTGAGGGTGAGCTAGCGGCTGTTTGGTGGATGCTTACAATAATTCTAGCATTAATTATAGGGTTATCCTATATGTTGAGACAGCATTATGCCCTAACGCTGCAAAATAGAATGGTTGTACTAGAAACGCATTTGAGGTATTTCAAGCTTACAGGGAAAGACTTTGAGCCAGTGGAACGTCGGCTAAGTTTTCAACAAATTGCAGCGCTTAGATTTGCATCGGATGAAGAATTTCTTTTCTTACTACAGAAAGCTGTGGATGAAAATACCGATCCCGCAACTATAAAGCGCTCTATCAAAACCTGGCGTGCCGATTACCGAAGAGTTTAAGCGCCTTTACGTCTACGGATTTCTTTTAAAATCAATTTCAATTCCCGACCGGTTTGTCCTTTTACGGACGTATTTTCCTGTGCACGGCGCATCAAATAAGGGATAACGCTTTTGAGCGGTCCGAATGGCAAATATTTGCTCACATTACACCCCAATTGTGCCAGATTGAATGTGATATTATCACTCATTCCGTATAACTGGCTAAAGTTCACATGCGGATGGTCGAATGCAATACCCATTGTTTCCATCTGCTGCACTGCCAATAGATTACTGTTTTCGTTGTGAGTAGCTATGAGTACGGATACCTTGTCCAGATTATTTAGACATAGCGTAACACCTGCATCAAAATCGCGATCGCTAGCAGCCTTATCCGGCTGTATAGGTGATGGATACCTGAGCTTTTCAGCACGCTTTCTTTCCTTTTCCATATAAGCACCGCGTACCAGCTTGGCCCCCATTATAAACTTTCTTTCTTTACCGGCTTCAATACAATCATGAAGAAAGGCCAGCCTATCATGTCTGTAATGTTGTATGGTATTAAATATGACGGCTTTTTCTTTATTAAAGGAATCCATCATCAACATTACTAAAGCATCTATAGGATCCTGTATCCACGTCTCTTCTGCATCGACCAATACTCCTACGTTTTGCTTAGCAGCTCTCTCGCAAATACGCAACATGCGAGTTCTTACCCGATGCCATTCTTCGCGTTCTTGGGGTGTAATTTCTTCTAGAGCACAAAAATATCTCTTTATAAGAGACCCCTTTTTACTATGCATCAATGTATCGAGTTTCTCCAGCAACGCAAACCTAGCCAGCCCCGTAATTTTTATACTCATAAACGGGATGTTCGGCTGGGAGGCTGCATAATCGATTACCCGCACAAACTCTGCAGCGGCATGATCATACTCATCTTCGCTTCCTTCGCCTCCTTCAGCACCATAGTCAAGAATAACATCTACATGAAACTTTCCTAAGGTATGGGCTACAGCTGCAGTTTGCTCAAGCGTTTCACCACCTGTAAATTGTCTGAAGATGGTTTTCCGGATAAGGCCACTAATCGGTAATCCCACTTTCATGGCCCAGGGAATTAGCGTAGTACCCACCTGCACCAGCATAGGGTGACTCATCATACGGAATAACCTACACGATCTCCTCAACTCCGCATCCGACAGGTATCGAAATGCGAATTCCGTGTTGTCAAAAGATATTGAAGCCATATTATTTTAAAAAATACAGCTACGCTCTTCAGATTTATATGAAATGACGAAGAGAAGTCGTAAAGTCTCTTCCTTTCAGATGCGGTTTATAGCAAACCTGCAAGTTCTAGACTTTTCTTTTTCAGTCGTCGTTCCTCAATACTTTCCAGAATAGAATCTGGTTCTAGTATTAAAGAAGTGCCATTTTCTTTCCACCAGGTTTTTTTCTTAAGTTTGGGTAGCGCGATTACTCCTGAGAGATATTTCCGGTCTTCCTGAGCATGCCATTGTTCTATCCATTCAAAATCATCGGTGGGCACAAATTTTATATCACTGAAGCTTACGTAGACGCGCAAATATATGTCATCATTCAATTGGTTGGGCTCATGATGATATAATTTTTTATATTCGTATTTATAATCATACCTAAGTGCAGACAAATCACTCAATACTGCTGAGGCTGTAGGAAAACTACCTGCGCCTTTTCCATAGAAAAATTGTTGATCGGCAAATCCGCTTTCTATCACCACTCCGTTATATTCGTTTCTTACAAACGATAAAGGATTATCGGCGGTCACGAACTGTGGCAGCACAAAAGCAGCCACGCCACCTTCCACCAGCTTTTTAGCTTGTGCTACCAGCCTTATCTGTTGACCTCGAGACTTGGCCACTGCCGCATCCGATTTATGTATGTTTTGTATTCCTGTAAAGAGAATTTGATCGGGTGTGGTAACAATCCCATAAGCATGACATAAAAATATCGTCCATTTGTTCAGTGCATCGTATCCTTCCACATCCAACGTAGGATTACTTTCGGCAAAACCCTGCTGTTGTGCTAGTAATAAAGCCTCTCTGAAGCCAAGACGCTCATCAAACATCTTCGTCAAAATAAAGTTGGTACTGCCGTTTACAATAGCCCGGATGCTATGTAATAAGTCGTTATCGTAGTATTCTTCCAGATTTCTAATAGCCGGAATGGATGCACATGCGGAAGATTCATATAGGAAGGAACGGCCGGTTTTTTGTTGTAGTTCCAATAACTCCTGCAGATGCTCTGCTATCATCTTTTTACTGGAGCTCACTACATCCTTTTTGTTCAGCAATGCTGTTTTTACGATATCAAATGCTGCATTTGCATCATCGATAACTTCTACGACAACATTAATTTCTTCATCCTGCAGTATTTCGTCTTTATCAGTTGTGAACAATGATGAAGGAGCATTTCTTTTTTTATCAGGATGCTTGATACATACTTTTTTAATGTATGCACTTAAGGAGGGGGTTTGTTCCAGCACTCTGTACAAGCCTTCTCCCACTACTCCAAATCCAAACATTCCTATTACTAGCTGTCTATGTTTGCTCATTTATGTATAGATTATATAAATTTCAATATAGTTATAACCCTATCCGTGCGTGTAAATTATTTACACAATTCTCCCTGCTCAATAAAGCTACTGATAGCTGCAGTGAGCTGCTCAAATTCAAGCAAGAATCCATCATGTCCATAATCAGAATTAATCAGTTTTACACGGGCATTGGGAATATGCTGCGCCAAAAACTCCTGCTCATACAATGGGAATAATATATCACCTTCCAAGCTTAACACTAAAGTCTTGGCTTTGATAGTATGCAATGCAGCTTGCACACCGCCTCTGCCTCTTCCCAGATTATGGGAGTCCATACTTTTAGTAAGAGCATAATAGCTAAATGCGTTGAATCTTTTTGAAAGCTTTTCGCCTTGATAACGCTGATAGCTTTCGCTTCTGAATCCTTCTATCATTTCATCATTGAGGTCAGCCTGGGTTTTATTATAAGCGATATCGGTGCGATAAGATAGTAACGCAATACTGCGTGCTACTTCCAGACCTTTTTTTCCGGCATCTTCTTTCTTTTCCCACCAAGTACTGTCTGCTTCAATAGCAAACCGTTGCGAAGCATTGAATGCCTTTCCCCATGGAGAATGAACCGCATTCGTTGCAATGGGTATAATATAGGAAAACAAATCTGGATCCTGTACAGCCCACTCCAATAACTGTTGCCCACCTGTGCTGCCTCCAATACCAATTTTTATTTTATCGACACCAAGCTCTTTTTGCAACAAGCGATAAGCCTGTACCATATCTCTTATGGTAAAGAAAGGAAAATCGTGATAGTAGGGTGCGCCCGTATCGGGATTGATGTCCAGCGGACTAATACTTCCATAACAGCTACCCGGCATATTCACACAAATGATAAAATACTTGGCTGGATCAAATACACGTCCTTCCCCCACCATTTCCGGCCACCATTCATGTGGTTTGCTGTTAGCTGTAAGAGCATGGAATATCCATACCACATTATCTTTATTTTCATTCAGCTGACCATACGTAGTGTAGGCCAGATGCAGTTTCTGCAAAACTGCTCCACTTTCCAATTGAAACGCTCCTGTGTGTGTAAATATCTTATGATCCATATTTTTTAGAAACTGCCTCACCGTACCAACTGCACTGATGAGGCAGTTGAAAGTAACTCTGTATTAAGCGAAAATGTTAGCAAATGCTTGTTCGAAATCGGCTTTAATATCATCGATGTGTTCAATACCCACGCTGATACGAATCAAATTATCCAGAACGCCTGCGCTCTTTCTTTCTTCTTCTGTAAGCTGTTCGTGGGTGGTAGAAGCTGGATGAATAGCCAGTGTTTTAGCATCGCCCACATTTGCCAAATGGCTTACCAGCTTTAGATTATCGATGAACGCACGTCCTTTTTCAAATCCACCTTTAATACCAAACTGGAGTACGCCACCCGCACCTTTAGGTAGATATTTCTGAGCCAAATGGTAATACGGGCTGCTTTCCAATCCCGGATACCATACGAACTCTACTTTATCGTGAGCCTCCAGCCACTTAGCCAGCTCCAAGGCATTATCTACGGTGCGTTGTACACGCAACGACAGTGTTTCCAATCCTTGCAACAACAGGAAGGAGTTGAACGGGCTTAAGCAGGCACCAAAATCACGCAATCCTTCTACTCGGGTACGAATGGCAAATGCAATATTGGGGAGCCCTAACGGATTGCCTTCGCCAAAAACTTCCCAGAACTTCAGTCCATGATACCCTTCCGAAGGTTCAGTAAACTGCGGGAATTTACCATTACCCCAATTGTAATTACCGCCATCGATAATAACACCTCCAATACTGGTACCATGACCACCAATCCATTTGGTAGCAGAATGTACCACTATATTAGCGCCATGTTTAATGGGCTGGAACAAATAGCCTCCCGCACCAAACGTGTTATCTACAATCAGCGGAAGATCCACTTCTTTTGCCAGTGCCGCGATTTTTTCAAAGTCGGGAACATTCAGTCTGGGGTTACCCAATGTTTCTAAGTAAATAGCTTTGGTTTTATCATCAATCAGTTTTCTGAAGCTTTCGGGATCATCAGCCTCAGCAAAACGCGCTTCGATACCCAAACGCTTGAAAGAAACTTTAAACTGATTATAAGTACCCCCATAGAGGAAAGAACTGGTTATAAAATTGTCTCCGGCCTGTAAAATATTGTTGATGGCCAAAAACTGAGCTGCCTGACCTGAAGAGGTGGCCACAGCCGCTACCCCTCCTTCCAATGCTGCCATGCGTTGTTCAAACACATCGGTTGTGGGGTTCATGATACGTGTATAGATATTACCAAACTCTTTTAGACCAAAAAGATTGGCAGCATGTTCGGCATTCTTGAACTGAAAAGAAGTGGTTTGATAAATAGGAACAGCACGGCTACCTGTTGTAGGATCCGGTATCTGACCTGCATGTACCTGCAGGGTCTCAAAACGTAAAGCGTTACTCATAAAGTGAAGTTTTTTAAGTTAATGCGTGAAAAATAAATTGTGAAAACTAAAAACCAGAAGTGAAAGACTTTAAAAGTCCAAAAGAAGATATGTTGCTATGCCCCGAAAGGCATACAACAGCAGCGACAACACATCATGTGTGTGAAGCAGTTATGAGCGATATGATAATATTGTTTTTGCAACATGTCCTCTAAAATTTTCTCAATTTTTAGTCTAAAGGTTCCGATCCAGATCCTTATCAAGAGGGCATTTACGAAAAAAGCCCTCCTGTAAGCAGGAGGGCTTCAAATATGTTTGAATACATCACATTCTAACCAATATTGAAACTTCCAGCTTATCTTTCTACGCTTACAGCGTAGTAGGAATTGGCACCTTGTTCCGCGTCACTGAAACAGGTTGCCAAGGCTTCATTGGGCCTATACCCTCTGCCTTTCTTGATAAGTTCCTGATCTACATCAGGATTCAAAGAACCACGTCGGCCGCTGCCAACGAGGTGCAAATATAATACATTATTCCAAATAAAAAAGTTAGAATTGAGAACGCTATGCTGCCTACCACCAACACGGGCACGTGTGCAGAAATAAATGGTTACGACTAAGCAGCTATAGGGTTGAAAAATGATGGATAATAAAAAAGCTCCACAAAGTGGAGCCTTTATTGTTTAATACTTTTAGACTTAAAACTTATAGCCAACAGTAAGTCCAAAAGCAGTGTTGTATTCCTTTGATTCATAATCAGGGTCTAGCTTTATCATACCGAAATTTGCATTCACATTAAATGACAACCCCATAGGTAATTGGTATCCTACTAAAAATTTTCCACCGGCATCAAATTTTCTGAGTTCTTCGCCCTCGAAAATATCATCCCAATGAACCTTGGCGGACACATCAACCCCCGCAGCACTACCCTCTACTTTTACACTTACACTACGCTCTTTTTTTATTTTACCTACACCTAATCCAACGTAAGGGCCAACACCTAATAACAAATTACCGTTGCCTACCACAGGTTGATATTGAAATGTTATCGGTAATTGAACGTAATTTAAATGTACTTTTGTATTTAAATGTACTTTTGTATTTAAATGTACTTTTGTATCTCCAGCTACTTCCCAATATTCATCCCAATATTCATCCGCAGAGAAGGCTCCTCCATTTTGCACATAACTTAAACCTGGCTGTAAAACAAAATCTTCGGCCAGCCCTATATCATAGGTAACACCTGCCTGAAATCCGGCTTTCAATTTTCTATTGCTAGGAGCATCCTTCCCGGAAATGTTAGCAAGGTTTAACCCTGCATTTACCCCCAAACGTCCAGCTTGAGCATGAGATGGAACTGCACCCACACTAAAGGCCGCAAAAAAGAGTCCTCCAAATAATAGTTGTTTTAGTTGCATACATTTTATATTTAAAAAATCAATAAATGAAGTGCAGATTTATACTATTATCAATAATTTACAAGCATATTATATTATTTCCTATAAGCATCTCTTTTAATTCTTGCCAACCTTACAATATATGTTAATAACATAAAGAAAAAGCAGTAACAAGGAATCTCGTTACTGCTTGGATAAACCTTATTTCTACACTTCAATAATAATTACGGAGTTATTCTTAATTAGAATTTATAACCTACAGTAACGCCAAAAGAAGTAGTGTGGGCTTTATTATCGTCTTTAGGTAGTTTAGTCATACCCAAGTTGGCATTCAGATTGAAAGAAAGTCCCATACCTAACTGATAGCCTACCAGCAGTTTTCCACCGGCGTCAACCTTATTAAATTTCATTTCATCCCAAGTGTGGCTATCCTTACCACCTTCACTTACAATTCCTTTCACTTTACCTACACCAAAACCTACATAGGGACCTACGCCCAGCAACAGGTTACCAGTACCTACAACAGGTTGATATTGGAAGGTAACAGGAACTTGAATATAATTCAGATCCCGTCTTCCTTCCGCTTCATCATCTTTTATTTTAGTACCGTTTTGAACATAGCTTACTCCAGGTTGTAATACGAATTCATCGGCCAATCCGATATCGTAAGTTACTCCTGCCTGAAAACCGGTTTTCAGCTTGGTACCCTCTGCATCCTTACCATTAATATTGGCAAAGTTGACACCGGCATTGATACCGAAACGTCCGGCTTGAGCATTAGCTTGAAGAGCTGCAACACTAAAAGTTGCAAATAATAGTCCTCCGAATAATAATTGTTTTAGTTTCATACGATTTGTTTTTAAAAGCTATTTATTAGTTATTAAAGTAAATGAATAAGGGGTTCATTTACTTTAATCAAGTAGTCTTGGTTTAAACTTTTATGTTAATGGCCAGCTTCTCTCGCAGCATCAGCTTTCATTTTTTCATTAGCTGTAATTATAAACTCCACGCGACGATTTTTAGCCCGCCCTTCAGGAGTATCATTGGAATATTTAGGATGTCTAAAGCTATATCCTACAGTTGTCAGACGATGAAGATCAATTCCATGATCACTCAAATAATTGGCTACTACAGAAGCCCTTCTTTCCGACAATGCCTGATTATACTTTTCAGTACCGGTATTATCGGTATGGCCCTGTATTTCAACGTCTGTATCCGGATATTTATTCAAAATCTTAATCAAATCATTAAGGGTCTCTTTAGAAGCTTCGGTAAGATTTGCCTGGTCGAAGCCAAACAGTACGGCGCTGTTAAATTCCACTACAATCCCTTCCTCCACACGCTCTACCTTGGCCGTAGGAATTTCCTGTCTGATTTCTTCGGCCTGCTGGTCCATTTTTTTACCAATAATGGTACCCGCTGCGCCCCCTACAACTGCTCCAATAACGGCCCCTAATCCGGCATTACCTGCAGCTTTACCAATTACAGCGCCCATGGCAGCGCCACCTCCTGTACCAATTATAGCTCCTTTCTGGGTACGGTTCATGCTATCACATCCTGTTAGCATTATGCCAGCTAACGCGGTTGCAAATAAAGTTGCTTGTGCTATTTTCATTGTGGTATATTTTAATGAGTTTATGGCTTTGTTTAACTGAGGGGATCTACGTTTTGATTTATGTATATAAATTTAAGGTATTTACAAAAAACTAAGGCACAATTTTTTACGATTGCAAAGATAAATAAAATTCATATCAATTATCCAAATTTTCCATATAAGACCTAAACGGTACAAAAAAGGTTGCCTCAGGAGACAACCCTTTTATAAAATTAATTTTAATCAATTTCTCTACTGCTCATTATCATTACCATTATTTTCTGCTCCGTCTTGTACTACTACATCATCTTCTTGAATATTATCCTGAGCTATCTTATTAAGTACATAAGTAATGCTTTTTTCTTCCACCTCTTTTTTAGTTACTTTTTTCTCCTTCTTATTTTCAGCAGTAACTGCTACTGTAGCATCGGCATCTTGATCTTGTGCATCACTTACCATTTCAGTATTCAACTCAGGGAAAACGGCTATAGGGTTATCTTCGTTATACTTAGCTCCCAGATTCACGTACATTTTATTAGTTACGGAATCGTACAGCAAAGCACCTCCCTTTAATGTTTTACCTGAATAACGAGCATCCGTTGTAGCTACATCTCCTTCAGTATCTGTATTTACAGAAGCCACTACTTCGCCGTCAATATCGTTTTGCAAAGTTTTTTGCTCCGGTATTTTGTAAATAGCCGGCGACACTCTGAGATCGGCCCTGAATTTTCCTTGTGGTAACCCATTAACCCATACTAAACCTTTATTTTCCTGATCCAACGCCACGCTTACTATAGAAACGTTTCCTTCTTCATCAATTAGTTCATACTTTCCCAATACGGGAAAAATATCCGCATCAGTCAACTCCTTGGGCATGGGTAACAATTCCTTAGGCTGGGGTTTATAATTTTTCGGAATTTCCGGGGCTACCGAAGTTTGTGCATATGTTATTGAATAAACCGATGCAGAAAAAAACAACATCAATAAGAACTTTTTTTTCATCTGAAATTATTTTTGTGACCAAATTATTTTAGAGAGCCGTTCTGCTCATGTAGCTTTAAAGAAATTATTATGCCAAAAAATATTTTTAGCGCTCAGAAACCTTTATAACAGTTTTTAGTTATAAATTTTAGCTTTTTCTAAATACAGGCATAACTTCAAAAAATCAAACTGATAATATTGAAAAACAATTATTCGCATATAGAGGTAACCGGTGCCAGAGTGCATAATCTCAAGAATATTGATATTTCCATACCCAAAAACAAACTGGTAGTAATTACCGGTATTAGCGGCAGCGGTAAATCGTCATTGGCTTTTGATACTATTTATGCCGAAGGACAACGGCGCTATATGGAAACCTTTGGCGCCTATGCAAGACAATTTATCGGCGATATGGAAAGGCCTGATGTAGACCGCATTACAGGGCTTTCTCCTGTTATTTCGATTGAGCAGAAAACTACAAATAAGAATCCGCGTTCTACAGTGGGTACCGTTACTGAGATATACGATTTTCTGCGATTATTGTTTGCACGTATTGGCGAAGCTTACTCCTACAACACCGGGAAAAAGATGGTGAAATGGAGTGAGGAGGAAATTGTAAATAACATTTTCGAAAGATTTTATAAGAAAAAAATTAACATACTGGCCCCCTTGGTAAGAGGCCGTAAAGGTCATTACCGCGAGTTGTTCGAGGACGTACGCAAAAAAGGTTTCTTAAAAGTACGCGTAGATGGAACAATCCAAGACATCACTCCTAAAATGCAAGTGGATCGATACAAAATTCACGATATCGAACTTGTGGTAGACCGTTTACAAGTCACTGATGATTTTAAAGTACGCCTGAGTCAAAGCGTACAACAAGCATTAAAATTGGGTAAGGATCTGCTATTCGTACTGGAACACGATCGCAATGATATCACCCAATATTCCAAAATGCTGATGTGTGAAGATACAGGCATTAGCTATGAAGAACCATCTCCTAATACTTTTTCCTTTAACTCACCTTATGGTGCATGTCCTTATTGTCGTGGACTGGGCACCAGCTCGGTGATTAAGATGGATGCAGTGTTGCCCGACACTTCTAAAAGTATTAAAGAGGGCGGTATTGCCCCGTTGGGTGAAGAACGTAGCGCCAGTGTATACCAGCAAGTGGTGGCCTTTGCCAAAAAACATAAGATCAGTTTAAGTAAACCTATCAACGAATTGCCACAACAACAATTGGATTTATTATTGTATGGCGACGGCAATGCCGAAAAAACGTTACAGCTGGATGGAACGGACGATTCCATACCCGATTATTATACCGGCAGTTATGAAGGCATTATTCCAATGCTAAAGCGCTGGTATCTTTCTACCCAAAGTACCGAAGCGCTACGCGACTGGGTAGAGCAGTATATGGAAGTACAAAGCTGCCCCTCCTGCAACGGTGCACGACTTAAAAAAGAGAGTCTATGGTTTAAGGTAGACGGAAGGAATATTGCAGACCTTAGCAATCTTAATTTAGATAATCTAGCTGCATGGTTGGATGGCATTGAACTACGTTTGACCAAAAAGCAAAATACCATTGCAAAAGATATCTTGAAAGAAATCAGAGAGCGTTTGGGCTTTCTGTTGGATGTAGGTCTCTCCTACTTATCATTGAACCGCCCCAGTCGTACACTCAGTGGTGGCGAATCGCAACGGATTAGACTGGCTACACAAATCGGCTCTCAATTGCAGGGGATCACATATATACTTGACGAACCTTCTATAGGATTGCATCAGCGGGATAATCACCGACTAATTTCTTCTCTGCAAAAGCTGCGTGATATCGGTAACAGTTTGATTGTGGTGGAGCACGATAAAGACATCATGCAGGCGGCAGATTATTTGGTAGATATCGGTCCACGTGCAGGCTATCATGGCGGCCGTGTAGTGGCACAAGGCACGCCGAAAGAAATTTTGAAATTGGATACCATTACCGCCGGCTACCTGAAAGGGAAATTGAAAATTGAAGTACCCAAAGAAAGACGTAGTGGCAATGGCAAATTTATTGAACTAAAAGGAGTATCTGGCAATAATCTCAAAAACGTCAATGTAAAATTTCCATTAGGTAAACTGATTGTTGTAACAGGCGTAAGTGGTAGCGGTAAATCAACATTGATTAATGAAACCCTCTACCCTATTCTAAGCAATCATTGTTTCCCTGCTAGCAAAATGCCAGTAATGCCATATCGGTCGGTATCCGGACTAGAACATATCGATAAGGTAGTGGAAATTGATCAGTCGCCGATAGGTCGCACGCCACGTAGTAACCCTGCTACCTATTGCGGATTCTTTACGGATATCAGAACTTTGTTTGCATCTGTTCCCGAAGCCAAGATTCGCGGATATAATGCAGGACGATTTTCTTTTAATGTAAAAACCGGTCGCTGCGATGTGTGCGAAGGTGGCGGGATGCGTGTGATTGAAATGAACTTTCTGCCCGATGTATATGTACCCTGCGAAAAGTGTAACGGTAAAAGATACAACCGCGAAACCTTGGAGATACGCTACAAAGGCAAGTCTATCTCAGATGTGCTGGATATGACCGTTGATGACGCGGTAGAGTTTTTCCAAGCAGTGCCTAATATTTATCGAAAAATTAAAACCTTGCAGGATGTAGGCCTAGGTTACATTACACTGGGACAAAGCGCCGTTACATTAAGCGGTGGCGAAGCACAACGCGTAAAACTGAGTACCGAACTATCCAAGAAAGATACCGGCAAAACTTTCTATATCCTTGACGAACCTACTACCGGATTGCATTTTGAAGACATCAGACAATTACTCAATGTCCTCAATAAACTTACCGATCGCGGCAATACGGTACTTGTGATTGAACACAACATGGATGTGATCAAAGTTGCCGATCACATCATCGACCTTGGCCCTGAAGGTGGCGATGGTGGCGGACAGATTTTGTTCGAAGGCACCCCCGAAGAGCTGATTCATCACGAAGAAAGTTATACCGGCTTTTATCTGAAACAGGAGCTTAAATAATAATTAGATTCGAGAGTTTGTCGGAAATTTTTCGTTTAAAAGAGAAAAACAACCTTGTTTTTCTTATATTGCTATTAGGAAGTACCCCAAATACTCGAAAAATAAATTTGTTTTAGTAGCCCATTGTTTTGGTGCTTTCTAAATTTAGTGTAAAATGAAGAATTAAACTAGTTAAAACTTCACTCAAAAGAGTCCTGCTAAACATAACATAAAAAAATCACTAAATAGGCAAGCCATATGAGAATTTTTTACCGTAACTTAATAGTTATAAATAATTTCATTCACATACACAATAATTTTTATTAATATTTTTTAAATAATATTAATATGAAAAACATATTACTCCTATGTTTACTGATTATCCCCTCTCTACTATTAGGACAGAAATTTTATGTAATAGAGCCTGATCATAAGATTAACGATAGAATTTCTAAAAGAATTAGTCAGCTTGGATTTGTTGTTGTAAGAGATATAGATGAAGCCGATATAATTGCTCAAATGATATATGAAAAAAGAAAGGGGTATATGTCTTTTAAAACAGGATGGAAAAACGAAGAATACAAATATAACAAGGTTGGATATATAGCTTTTTTGAACAAGGACAGGGATACACTCTCCGCTACAGAAGAACAAGGTGGCAAAGCCAAATATTACAATACGTATGTAGCACTTAGCGAATTAACTAACAAAATATTAAAATACGATTTTGATAAAAATTTATTCGCTGCTATTAAAAAAGTCACCCCTTCATCGTCTGCTAATCCTCAAACTACAAGTAGTCAAAACTATTCAAAAGCAGATGAATTATCAAAACTTAAAAAACTACTG
>Ga0182746_1000647_pt1 | contig 43075 bp, 33 predicted proteins | sample eDN3rd30CBELigOP_FD_128881 | JGI IMG/M metagenome (GOLD analysis project Ga0182746, IMG submission 128881) | Enriched Organic Plus compost microbial communities from Emeryville, California, USA - eDNA 3rd pass 30_C BE-Lig OP (version 2) (version 2) ...
GTTTTCGTACGCCTTTGGATTTATATTCTACTACTTCTTTTTAAACAAGCTATTCGGTTAAAAATAGTAGTCTAATTCAGACTAGAAAAAAAACACATAACACTGATTATCAGTAAAATATTTTTTTAACAAGCATAAGCGGCTTTTTTTGTCTTGCCGACATTTCTACTTTTTTAATTTACCAGTTATTTTAACGCTGTATTTTGCACGGATTTAAAAAAAAAGCAGTATATTTGATTAAGCGAAATAGTAGTCTGAATTAGACTACTATTTTTAACCGAATAGCTTGTTTAAAAAGAAGTAGTAGAATATAAATCCAAAGGCGTACGAAAACAGACGGGAGATGAATTCGCCTGAAAATAGAAAACAATACTTATCGAAACAGAGAAATGTTCGGCCAAAAATTGTGATATGGCTGCTCGATAAAAAGGAGACGAGAATGTAACAAAAGTGATTTCAATACTATCACATGATAAATTATCAGCAGGTCAATATAAGAAGAACTGGTATGCAGGCGCTTTCGTTAAAAGCGTTAAATAGCAAATACCTTATTGAGGCGCAAAGAAATGAGCCTTATTTCGCTATTGTCAAATTGTGGCAGTCGGTGGCAGCTACTGTGGACGGTGAGTTGCATCAGTTTCAAAAGGGAGAGCTTGTATTTATCAGGCCGGGTTGTCAGGTTGATTTCCTGAATGCTGAGGAGGGCGACGGGTATATATTTTTGTTTACGGCTTCATTTTATGAGCGATCTAAAGAAGATTCAGCTCTCTTAAATTCCATCTTGTTTTTTGGTAGTCATCCTGTTGCAGTGATAGACGATCCGATGCATGACGAACAGTCTTTTCATCAACTTATCGAACGCTTAGAAAATGCCAGTCAGCAAGGTGAAGTTATCTTTTCCCTGATGGCACATCATTTTCTTGAGGCGCTGTTACTCGAGGGGTATCACGGTCTCAATGCGAGTATTTATATGGAGAAGCAGGAAAAGCAGCTGGATTTAAGTTTGGTCAATAATTTTTCTGTTCTCGTGCATAAGTATTACCGGGAATATACAAGTGTACAGTTTTATGCCGAACAGTTACATGTTACGCCCCGAAAATTGACTGAGTGCTGTTTAGCGGTCACAGGTAAGTCTGCCAAAACATTGATCACAGATGTTCTGGTCAGGCAGGCACTGCGTTATATCAGACATACGAACCTATCGATTGCACAGATATCGTATGAAATGGGGTTTAATGATGAGTCCAATTTTAGAAATTTTGTAAAAAAAAGGACGGGCAACATTCCGCGGGCCTATCGGGAAAATTAACTCTTGGCGCTCGCTTTTCAGAGTGCGTCTGATTGTTACTGTTGCTTTGGATAGTGAGCTTTTTTTAATTAGCCATTGCAGTATTGCCCTGGTTGAGCCTTGTCCTATTTTGTAGGCTTGAAGTACATAAACGGTCTTCGGCTGGCAGGGCGATCACATTTGGTACGGGGAAGGGGCTTGCGTTGAAGGATTTCGCGACCTACATATTTTCGAAGCAAACTGTATAGCCTTTCGGTCGTAAAATGTGCTTTGTATTGTTTCTGAAAGTCGATGACCATTTGTTCCAATGTCTTGGGATCGGAGAAATAATCGGAGGTGCAGACTATATGGTCGACAAACTCGCGTTGCTGTTTCAGGTCGCCAAGGACAGTTTCATCGACAGGTTTTACATTATTTTTCAGTAATAAGTTTTGTTGTTCTAGCAGCAATTCGTTTTTAAAACGTGCAAGATCGGGGGCTTTAGCGATCTCTAGTGTCAGTACGTATTCTGGATTAAAAAAATCAGACAGTGAAATGGAAAAAGGCTGACATATTTTGGCGACATGTTCAACAGAGATCGTTAATGTTTTGTTGTAATGGCTACGTAACGGCCCTGCGGTGAGACCAACGAATTTGGCGATCCCTTCCAGTGAGAGTCCTGTAAGATTCATGATTGTAGTTAGCCTGGATGATATCAGTGTTGCTAATTCATTGTTTGTAACTTTTCCCATTTTTTTTGTTATAATATGTTGTCTGTCAGCTAAGTGGAGTGTGTTTGCTGATCGCGACAAAAAGGAATGGGACAAACGCCTTCGTCCCATTCTATCCATTAATATTATCAAGCCAAACGCAAAAAAAATGACTCGATGGCCCAAAAGTATAAAATCTAAATGGAAATGGCCGTGTGAAAATTTACAAAAATCGTGTAAAAATGGGATAGAGTAATAAAATAACTACAGAATGGAATTAATAATATGGGAGAATTTAAAAGCGAGCCTTGGTGGTATTGGATAAAAGCAAGTGCTGCCTGCAGGAAATGACGTAAAAGACGAGGCGACCGATTGCGGCCACCCCGTTTGTAAATTCGATTGCTTGTCTATTAATAGACAGGCATTGGATTATAGCCTGGTTGGGCGCTTTGTGTAGCCCAGTTTGCATTGCGTGTACAGCGTACGTTTTGGAACTTCGATTCAATAACTCCTAGACCCAGAGCATTTAAATTCAATACCCCAGCGGCCTTTGAAGCAATTGCTCTTTTTGGTCGTGGAGGAACTAGTCCTCCAGCAGGAGCTGTGTAAGCCATATAACCCCAAGCTCCGACGCCTACTAGATTAAGGCCTAGTAACTCTGAATCTAATAGTCTGTCACTTGACCAAATAGTCGCCACTTGATCAACATCGCCGAGATTAAGGTTGACCAAACCGCTTACTACGCTAACTGCAGTCCCAACACCGTTATAATTGAAGCGGAGTTTTTGCGTTGCCGCAGGATAAACAGTACTTTGAACGCCAGAGCTATTTGTATATTCAATATAGTTAGTTCCGTACGTTGCGCCGCTGGTACCCGGAGTAGGAATAAGTGCGTCTAGGATCCCGTCCAGAAGGTTATCCAATAATGCAGTATTTGAGGTGACCGTGCTGAGTTCTGCCGATGTAGGTGTCTTCCATAGGCCGGCCGGATAAATCAAGGCACATGGATCTTTTTGTGCCGCGCCGTCGTTGCTTGCAAATCTAAGAGGTAAATGCCCCCTGAAAGAGAAGAAACTTTCTTCTTTCGCTGGGTTGTTTGGATTGAAGTGGTAGAAACGGTAAGGATTATAGCCTGCTTTATAGTATAGATTTGACCGTCCCCAGCTTACATTATTGTAGGTTACCGGCGATTCGGCAATACTCAGCAGGATACGATGATTTTGGCCCAGCGTAGGTACAAATGATTTATTTCCTGTAGAGGCAGTACCGGTTGGAAAGTGGCGGTCTGTATTATTGTCGACTTTAATGGTTAGGTTACTTGCTGATACATTGACTGTCAGCTGCGTTGGATCCAATGTATAGTAGTAAGCAATTTTTTGTTGACCATCCGAGCCCGCTAATGTAGTGAAGTCTGCATAACTAAATGCAGGAGCAGTCACTGCGGTTAGATTAGAAACATTGCCGGTCAACACATCAATGGTTCCCGTTTTCAATTGTCCCTGCAGACCCGTTATCGTCACGTTTGCATCAACGATCGGTGCAAACATACCCATGGTGTTCAGCTCGACGCCGATACGTGCAAAAACACGGTTGAAATTAATGTTAATTGGATTAGTGCTCGATATTGTCACTTCACCTTCGGCCCGAAGTACATCTTTCTGCTCAGGGTTCGTCAGGGTCTGGCCTTGACCAAATGCTTCTGTTGTCGAATTATAGGACATCGCAACCCATTTGTATGTGGCCCCATTTGTCACACTGATTGTTGGCTCCTCACCAGCTGAAAGTTCAACTGCTTTTTCGAAAGTGTAGGAAGTTCCATTTTTTTTGTATAAAAATAAGGTGTACTTCGTTCCACTTGCTACCGGTTTAGCAGCTGCGCGGCTACCACTGGCAGCTTTTAATCCCACTTGGCTACCCGAAGCTATGGGTGTTGCGGGAAGGTCGTTGTCTACGGTGCTGATGACGTCAAAATCATTGCCTCGGGTGAGTTGGTACTGGCTTTTAGCGGATTTGGAACGCTTGGATGCCACCGTATTGATCTGGTCACCATTGTTAATGCCCGCAACCCGGACAACCAACTGCGTCTCTTCTGCGGTTATTTCCTGATTGTTTTTATCTTTATTACAGCTGGTTACGGTCAATGTTCCCAATGCAAGAAAAGCAGCAAAAGCAAATTTGCTTGTTAAATTCCTTTGATAGTGTTTCATGATTAATTTAATGTTAGTTTGAAGGTAATTTTAGAACGTGGTACCATCATATCCAGCATTGGAAGAACCTTCCACCTCATTGATTGTCGCTGCATTTGGGTCTACACCGGAGCCTGCAGCAATCCCTTGCTCAAGCTCAATAACGTGCTCCTTAATGGACGGAGCAACGTACATTTTTTTTGCGTTTGTATTCATGATAATATTATTTGGATAATTCTGCACGATTGCTCGTGCGGGTTTAAAAATTAATAAACAGTTTAATACTCCATTGTTAAAAGTTTTTTAAAAAATCACGTGTTGTTAAACCGATTGCCTCTGCGTACAGACAATCTTGATGGTCATTTCCCCCGTGAATTTTGGTTTTTATCGCTGTGAACGTAATAAATTAAATATGTATAATAGTCTTTTATACCTCGGCTAACTTCACTTTTCCTTTCTTGATTGTAATATTACGACTAAATATCAACTTATGCAAAATAAATTTCCGAAAATTATTTTTATCACTATTGTTCTTGTGTCGCTTAAATATATTTCTTGGTTACTTTTATATAATTATAATCTAGCAATTACGGTAATCGTTTAGATAAATTTATGTTGGTATGGGCATGTTATAGCAAATACTGTTGGTTCGTTTACTTGCTTTTAACAAACGATTTCCAATTTTGTTTGTTTGTTCTATTCTTTTTTTTATTAATTTTTTGTTTTCTGATTAAGATGTTTAAACATGTAGTCTGTCTGAAATGAATTATGACGAACACGTAGCTTGTTTTTTAACGAAAATCTCATTTTTCAACAATTAAATTGTATAAACAATTAATTGTGCTAGTTATAGAAGGCATATTCCTATAATTGTTGTTTCAAAGTGCAATGGCAAAATGATCCATTGTTGTCGGAAGCAACCATATCCATTTCATCGATAATTCCACTTTTTATACTTGTAAGGCGCACATTATCAGTTCTTTTGTAGTGATCTAGCTACAAGAAAATAAACTATCTTAATATTTATGATTGCATATGCAACTAATAATTAATTTTGCACTGCCTCGGATAAGGGGCTGTGTATCAATAAGCAATTTAAAATAATAAAGAAATGAGAACAAACAAAGACAACATTACCCATGTAAAGGACCGTATCCGATACGAGGCCCCTCGTATGACGATACAAAATGTGGAGTTGGAATATAGTGTCGCCGCGGGTTCGGTAAACAATTCGCTGATGGAATCCTGGCAGACGGAGACGCAAAGTCAGGAAGTCGAGTGGCAATAGGAATTAAGGATTAATTAAGGAATAAAGATTATTTTTTCATGAGTAAATTTACGATAAAATTTGGAATAGCTTCTATTGTGTCATTGGTATTATTGGTCTCTGCGTGCAGTAAGGACAGCAATCAGGCCGAGATCAATGCGGGGACAACAGTACGTTTGAATATCGGCCAGAGTTATGCTAAAGCTGATCCGGTAAAGGCCGCTTCAACGGGACGCGGTCATGCGGCTGCAGCACAGACGGTCGAGATTCCTTTCGACAATCAGTATACATTGGTGGCTACTTTGACAGCCGAGGGAGCAGCATCAGCTCCGCGCCTGAAAGCGTCCCATCGAGCGGAAGCGGTTTCTGCTGGTGCTGAACAGAGCGCATTGAAGCAAGGCACTACATATTATGTGGCAATTTTTGATGCGGCGGGTGTTTATAAAGAAACCAAAGTGTTTACACAGGGTAAAGGAACGCCGGATTTTGCGATCGGAAAAGGACAGTATACATTCGTAATCTATGCCTCAGGCACCAATAAAGCATTGCCGACTATCGAAGCAGGCACTACTTTGAGCACTGCCAATTTCGCCGGATTGACTGCCGATCAGGACCTGATGTTGGCGCAGGTGCCTTTTGAAGTCAAAGATGGTCAAAACGTGCTGAATGCCGATCTAGCACATTTGTTTACACAAGTGTCATTAAAATTTGATGCGTCCGCTATAGGTGTGGTTGGTAGTATTGCCGGTGCGAGCATCGAGCCTTCCAATGCTGCTGTCGACGTGGCGCTAGCCGATGGCGCCCTTTCGTTTAAAGGGGATGTAAATCCAGTTACGTTTCGTTTGAGAAATACATCAGGTTCGATCATTAATTCGGATTCGACCTTTATTGCAACGTCGGCAACAAGTAATGGGATCGTCCGATTGAAAGGTGTATCGATTGGTGGGAGTGCGGCGAGAGATGTGAACAAGGGTGGCTGGAATCTGAAACCCGGTGTAAAATACATTCTGGAATTTACATTAAAAGCTCCCCTTGGTGGAATGAGTATGGGCGGGTATGTCTGGGCGCCCGGTAACTTGGTGTATGCCAATGGGAAATATAGCTTCGCGGCACCCAATCAGCTGGGGTCTAGTTGGTATTATAACTGGTTGATGCCTGCTGGGGTAGGAACGGCTCCTTCTATCGATCAGATGCAGACGTATAGCGCCGATAGGGATCCTTGTAAAATGGTTAATGCGGCATGGCGCACGCCTTCTAGATCCGAATATGAAGCGCTATTTGCAGTGGATGGAGTTGGTACGGATTGGCAGTATAAATACAATGGAGCGGAAGGTGTGTTTTATGGTTCCAAAGACTTAAAGGCGATGTCCGAAAATCCTGCAGCCTATTTGTTTTTCCCAGGACAAACTGGCGGGAGCTCTCATTATTGGACTTCTTATACCGAAACGAATTGGAATGCTTCTAGTGTGCTGTTCGGAGGGTATATGAATGTGCCCAACACCTTTGGTTCAGATAATAAAACAAATGCATTCCAGATCCGTTGTGTGAGGAATTAGCACGTCGAAAGTATACCATAAATTGGATAATACGTTAATTTAGCGCATCCTTGAAACAAGGATGCGCTTTTTTTGTGTGTAAATTATTGCTAAATTCGTGCGGCCTATTGTTATTGAGCGTGTTCAGGCGGTTTTTTCGATAATTAGAATCTATGGAATTTGGAGTTCATCGTGTGATTGGGGTAGAGCGGGGGGCTTCGGGTATGGGTGATGCAGTGGCAGCAGATAATTATATTGTACTTTTTGTCTCTGCTGGCGGCTGTAGGGTAAAAATTGATCAGGAAATTATTGAAATTGCTGAATATAGCCTCGTATTGGTGCCGCGGGGGGTGCAAATTGATGCCGATCCAAGCGAGACCCGATTTTTTTTGATTATCTATTTCTCTGAGAGTTTTTTTGCCCGAACAGATGTTGACGCTGCTTTTCTGCGCAATTTTAAATCATTTAATAAACAGGAGTATACGTATAGATTGTTGAGCGTTCCCAAAGAATATGCGACTTATTATGAATTTGTCGGTACGCAGCTGAAGCTTTCCAAGCTCAACTATAATCAGGCTATCTATAGAGATCTGGCTTATAATATTGTCAAACAGATTGTGCTGCTGGCTGCCATTCACATGGAGGAGAGGCAGTCCGGTGAAATGCTGGGGCATGGCTCTGATATTGCCCTGGTCAGGCATTTTCAAGAAATGGTACGGCAGCAGGTCAAAAAAGAAAAGCAGGTAGCCTTTTATGCTGCGCAGCTCAATATCGGAAGCAAAAAGTTAACCAATCTGACCAAATCTGCGCTCGGTGTGACCCCTAAAGAGGTCATTGTTGCCGAACTTTTGCGCGAAGGGAAAAAGCTGCTTATAGAGACTTCCTATAGTATTAAGCAAATAGCCTGGGAGCTCGGTTATACCAGTGTCAATAATTTTAGTGCGTTTTTTTTAAGGGAAACAGATAAGACTCCCAGTGAGTACCGTAAACGCTGGCGATTGTAAGCAGCACATTGTATTAAAAAAGATACAGTTTAAAAAAGGAAAAACGCCTGTCTTTATTCTTTCGTTTTTACAATAACAGTTATATTTATAGTAAAACAACGAAAGGGTATGAAAGAGGTTGTATTGTTTTTGGCATTGGGATGGATAGCAACTGCCGCTTCGGCACAGACAGGGGTCAAGCTGAATGTCGTATTACACGATGTGCAGCACCTGACGATCAATCCTGATCAGTCGGCTGTTACGTTAGCTTATCATACACTTGACGATTATCAAAACGGTGTCGAGTCTGTCCAAAACAGACACCTTTCTGTTTTTAGTACGTCGAGCTACGAGGTAAAAGTTAAATTGGCAAATCAGGCTTTCGTCAGACTTGATGGTGAGCAGGTGAATGCGTTTCCTGTTCCGCCCATACGTGTGAAAGCAAGGGCGGTGAACGCTCATGTATCAAAAAAAATGGAAGGCAATCCACTTTCAACACGGGAGGAAGTGCTCATTGCTTCGGATTCACCTACTTTTGATGCGCTTTTCGATGTATCATATCACGGCCCCGGTGCCAATGAATTGATCAATTACGTGGAAAAGAATAAATCCGTGACTTTTACCAATGATGTGCTTTATAGTATTGAAACTAAGTAAAATCAGCCATTTTTATTTTCTGCTAACTTTCCTGCATCAAGCTTTATAGCTGTAGGTATTGCCTTGTAGCTGAACAGCTACAAGAAACTACAAGGTCTCCTTTTCATACTTTTTAGGACGAAATTCATACTTTTTGCCGAGAGTGGCGATGTACTTTTGTGCCGTCCCAAGAGGATAAATGAAAAGTGTTAATACCTTAAAAATTAAAAAAATAAAATGAAAAAAATTATTTTCGCCGCAATCGCTGTTATGGGTTCATTATCTTTCGCTAACGCACAATCATCTGCAAAGGTAAAATTGAACGTCGAACTGAATCCCTTCCAGTCTATTGAAATTGGAAGTGGAGCAGGCCAGAGCAATGATGGAAATGGCGTCACTTCGGGTTACGATGATGAGGTTACTTTAAAGTACGAAAAAGCTGCTGACTACACCAACGGGGTGCAAAAATTGGTAGCCAAACAACTGAAAGTGTCTTCAGTCGGTTCAGGGTACAAGATTAAAGCTTCCCTATCTGCAAATGGCAACTTTACCAAGGTTGCAGGGAATGGTGCCGGATCGTATGATGCAAAAAAACTGGTGGAAATTCAGGTTGGAGGCCAGTCCGCAAGTACTGATGTGAACATGGAGTTTGGACCGTTTGGAAATACAAGTACTGCTGAATCTTCTGTATTAGGAAAAGAGCTGGATGTGAAATACATCGGTAAGCCTCTTAGTGAGACTACTGTAAAAGATCTATTGGGCAATGGCGGCAAAGATACCAAAGCAAAATACACCATTGATGTGGTATACACAATCGCGGCAAATTAAACAAAGACCCTAAACCCTACGAAAAACATGCGCATACAGGTATCTTCGGATACCTGTATTTTGTATATTTTAGGCCAATGAATTTAAGCTTATGAAACAGATCGCCTTTTCAATTTTATTTTTATGTACTGTGTTGGCCGGATTTTCGCAGACTGGGTTAACTGTGGGGCCACCAAGGCTTTATTTTGTAGGTGATGCCGGACAGGCGCAGACGCAATTTCTGGATGTCACTAATCCAAGTAAGGATTATACACTTGAACTTGGTGTATCCTTCGAGGATTGGGCATACTCTGTCTATGGTGATAACGTTTTGAGTCCGAAGGGAACTCTGGCTACTAGCTGCGCGGACTGGCTATCGGTATCGGAATCTTACTTTTCTTTGAAGCCCGGAGAATCCAAACGTCTGCAGCTGCATATGCAGGTACCGCAGAATGCGAAGTTCAGCGCGGATGTACCGGTGCATACAACCATGCTTTTCGTGACACAGTTGAATCCAAGAGCCCGCGAAAAACAGGAGGGGGCAAATATCCGTCTCGCTGTGCGTTCAGGGGTGAAAGTTTATCACCGATTTAACGGCAGGGAAGCACCTGACCTGGAAATCACAAATTTGCTACACAAGGATCTGGATACATTGGGCCAGTTCTTAGAAATAAGTTACGAAGTCACCGGAAATATATGGCTGGAAGGACGCATGAGGGCTGAATTCCTAAATCAGGATACCGGAGAAAAAACGGTCGTGGATAATCTTAATTTTTATTGCTTGCCCGGAGATAAGCGCATGCAGTATATAGCCATTCCAAAGACATTGAAATCGGGCAGCTATCTCGCTTCGATATTGGCATTTTATGGCGATCAGGACGTAGTAAAGATCGCGGAACTGGAGTTTAAACATGTGGCAAAAAATTAGATCCTTTGGTCTGTTGAGCGGAATTATTTTCCTCACTGCAGCTGTCCATGCACAATTGAGATTTTCGGTTTGGTCAGACAACTATTTCGAAGTGACTTCTTATCTGGGAAAAACAACAGGCGACCGTTTTAATGTTTTTCAGTTTGATCTCAATGGAACAGCTGTTAACGAACGTGACTGGAGTTTGGGAGTACGGTTACTAGCGCCGATACGTACTATTGCAGGCGGGAAAAATCGAAGTGGCAATACTTTTCCTCCAGATAAGATCAGTCTCCGCTGGACTGCGGACAATAATGATCCCGCTTTCCGCCTGGATGGCATTGGCGCCAGCCGCAACCCGATTGTTCTTCAGAATAGTAACGAAGTTCTGTTAATTGACCGGGCAAAACAGCCAATCAGTAGCAATGGGAGATACTATGTGCAATATCAATTGTATAGTGCATTGACGATAGCGCAAGGAAAGTATTTGGATGACTACCTTAGCCCTGACCAGTACACCTACTTAAAATATCGTATTCCACTATTGTTTACGTTATATAATGGACAGGGGAAAATAATTGGAACGCAGGAGATTAATTATGAGATGCAGTTGCCTCCGCGTCTGACAGATGGGGCCATGGTCGATATGGAGCCTGATTATAGCTTGGAGATTGCTGCTGAAGCGGCAAATGCTACTTTGCAGTTTTCGACGCAAAAGGACTATTTGCAAGGGGTAGCCCTACAGATGCCAGATGCAATACGTGTACATTCGGTGACCGACTTTGAGCTAAGGGTAAAAGCACTGGAACCGGAAATAGTAAGAAACGGAGGCGGTACTCTTCCTTTGTCCATATTATCGCTTCAGCTGACTCCTGGAGGTGGTCTGAATAAAATAAAAACCAATCCTAAGATCTCGTTAAGCGCACAGGAGCAAATGTTGTTGTCTGCTGCTTCGGCTGATAAAAAGCAGGTGCAATCATTTAACGTTGACTATTGGGCCAACCTGACACCCGGACAGGTGAGCGAATCCAAATCGGGAGCCTATAGTGTGTCGCTGTTATACCTGTTGATCCCTCAGTAACCGGATGTAAACGTGTCCAGCAAATATTACCATATCGTTAAAAGCTTTCTTTTGGGGTGGCTTCTGTTGACGGGGCTGTTTATATACGGGCAGTCTGCGGTGTCTGTTGAGTTAGGCGTTGCAGACCATGTCCAGTTAGAGGCCGGTTTAAATAGCATCGATCTGCAGCTGTATAATTCCTCTATGGAAACTTTTATCGGTAGGATCGATTTTGTGCTGCCGCAGGGACTCGGGACATTGGGGACAACGCAGATACCCGTAAATATACCCGCTGGGAAAAAGCGTTTTTTTAGCCAGCGCTTGCAGGGTAAGGCGCTTTCTCGATTGAAAGGACAGCAGCTGAAGATTGAACTGCGCAGTGCTACGGGTACCTTGCTCCAAACCAAATTGGTGACCATTGATGTCCCCTTAAAACGAGGAGTGATCCTGCAGGATCTTACTGCACAACAGTACCTCAGACAGGTCGGTGATTCGATCTTTATAAAAGCTCGTGCGATCAACATCGGTACGACGGATGAACAGCTAAAACTCTTATACTCATCTCCCGATCGTATTGGAAATACCAAATTTCAGGAGCAGAGCCTTAATCTTTCAGCGGGTAAAGACACCGTATTGATGCTACGTTTTGTCGTTGAAAAATATATGTTAAAGCGTGCTCAATATACCGTTGCCATAACTGGGCTTTATGAAAACGGAGATGTGTTCGGAAATCTGTCCATCTTGCTGTCCAATATGGCTGCGGACAGAAATTATCAGCAGTTGTTTGATAATAGAGGCAATCTGGCAGCTTATTCCCGTAATTTTATCGATATCCAGATGGACAATCTGCTTGGTGAGCAGCAGTCGTACTATCTTCAGTCTGAAGGCGAGTATCGGCTGAGCGGTGGTCAGCTGCGTTACAGCGCTTATCTGACCAAGACCGGTGGTGTGGAACAGCCAACCTTGAGCAATACTTTTGCCTCTTTTCAAAAAGGAAGGAATATCTATACCCTCGGGCATATTCAGGAAAGTATGGAGGCGCCAGTTTACGGAAGGGGACTAAAATTCGATCATCTGGATACCTCGAGGGCTGCGAATTTTGCTGTTGGTATTTTGCAGCATCGTGTGGATCTCCTTGATTATAGCGATTTAAACGAAGCAGGAGTCACGGTCTTCGGAAAGCTGGTACTCGGGGAGAATAAGCCTGAGCGCTATCGCTATGAAGGGCAGCTTTTTTACAGTCGAAATACCGCAGACAGCACCACGGGTTTACTTTGGAGTAACAGCTTTGATCTGCTCAAGCAAAAAGATGCGGGAAAAATGGTTATGCGTATGTTTGTAGGTGCTGGTCTAGAGTCCCGGAATATGATGGTCGCTTCGGGAGATTCGTCCATGCCATCCCTGGCCTTGGGGCTGCGCGTGGACCGAAGGCTCGCAAAATGGAATTTTAGTGCGGATAATTTTTATAGTTCACCATATTATACTGGCAACCGCCGCGGCGCCCTTCAGTTGGCAGAGCGGGTTAGCCGTCAGTGGGGAAAGCTCTCCACGAATCTGAGCTACACTTTTTACCGTTATAATCCAAGTTATCTAAATGAGCGGTTCCTGAATTATGCCAGTCAGTCATCGCGCTGGGATTTGAGTATGTACAGACCGCTAACTCCGTTCCTGACTTTGTCTGTGGTGCCCAATTACAACAAAGAAAAAGGTACGTATGCTTTGACGGATGGCATACGTGATCTTGCATTTGAATCCTGGCGGATATTGTCAAACTTAACTATTCGCTCCAGGGATATGCAGCACAGTGTTAATTTGATAACAGAGACGGGATTGGTGTCAGGACTATTGCAGGGCAATGGTAATTTGATTCTGAGGTCGGATCTCAATTACAATTACAGAAGCCTGAACCTCTCTGCTTCTTATCAGGAGGGTGTCTTTCAGCTTGCTGATCTGGTAAGTGCCATGGTCCTAGGCCGGCCTTTAGGTAGCCGATTTTCCCTAGGTGCACGTGTGGGTGGGCAATTTCTACAAAATAGATTGCAGTGGTCTGCCAATGCACGTGTAAATAAGAGCCATAGTTATGGAGATAGTTACGGAGGCAATGCGAGCTTTAATTATCGGGTACTCAAAAATACAATGGTGACGGGGCTTTTTCAGTATAACTATAGCGCAGTAAAAGCCGGATACAATTATGATTTTAATAATCTCCGGATCGGGATCAGACAAAACTTGAACGGATCAAACATTAATCGTCCAGCAGTGAAAACTGGTGATTTACGGATTTTTTGCTTTTACGACCACAATTTTAATGGCGTGTTTGATGGAGATGACCAGCCGGCATCAGCGCATAGTTTTACCATAAAAGGAATTTTGTTTGTGTCTGATCAATCTGGCCATGCTTCATTTAAAAAACTACCTTATGGATCTTATCTGTTATTTTCTCCCAAGCAGGGACAATATATGGCATTGTCAAAAGAGCTGATTGTCCAGCAAGGAAATATGCAGATTCAGGTCCCTTTGCAGCGTGGCGGCACTGTGAAAGGAAAAATTAATATTGAATACACCCCCGGGCTCAGTCTTGAAACAGACCTTAATCTGGATATACACAGTATAGTTGCGAAAGATGCGAATGGAACAACAGTTTCGATACGAGTAGACAAAGATGGACGATTTGAGGCAGGACTACCACTTGGACGCTATAGTTTCTATTTGGATGCGACCAAATTTCCAGAGCATGTTTTTTCAGATGCTGAAGCACAGACAGCCACAATCGAAATAGGTGACGAATTGGTGCTTGAACCTTTTGTGTTAAAAGTGAAGTCAAAAAAGGTCAATGTCAAACGGTTTGGGCAGTAAGCTCTTCCATTTCAAAACCTATCCTGCGACGTTTTGCGATTTGCCTGTGTCGAAATAGTCAAGTAGACTCTCATTCAGAATAGGTGATGTTCTTAACATATCGCGGACAGGGTATTTTTCTGCAATATTTTTTAAAGCTTCTAAGTGTCGCTCATGATGAAGATCGGTGCCCGCAAAATCATACATTCCTGATTTGAGTAAGGTCATTGCAATGGCCTTACAGTCAACCCCGTAGTATCGGCTAAGCGATAAGAGGTTCAACTGCAACAGACATCCTGCATCTTTAATCTGCTTATAGATATTAAAATTGCTATGATAATAATTATAGCGTTCGGGGTGTGCGAGAACGGGTTTGTAACCGAGTTTCTGAATGGCCAAAATGGTGTGAAAAAGCGCTTTTGATTCCGATAGATAAGACATCTCAATCAGCACATATCCTCCCGGCATGACACATAGTTCATCTTGTTGCAATAACGTAGGCAATCCGTCATCAATCATATGCTCGGCTGCAGCGAAAATGTCCGCGTCACGTCCTTTATCCCTTAGGCCGTTCGTCAGATTTGCCTGGGCCGCATCAATACTCATTTTATCATTGGGATGTACTCCAGCCATAATGTGTGGCGTACAGATAAACTTTTTTAATCCCAAGCGCTGGAGTTCCTGAATGTATACAATCGAGTCTTTTACAGACTGGCTTCCATCATCTATCCCGGGCAGCAGATGGTTGTGCATATCAACACCTAGAAATTCCAGCTGGGCTAAGGGTCTCACAGACGATGACCTTGTAGTTTTGAACAGTTTGCTGAAGAAGCTCATAATATATAATTCAAGTTTATGGTATTCCTTGTCTTTCAATATGTTTGCAAACAATATGCCAAATGTAGTGTTTTTAAGAAGGGCAGTTTAGAGTAAGGTGTGTTTTTATTGATTCAAAATAAATTTAAAGATGAATTTAGCTGTGTTTTTTAATTTTACCTCCGTTTGTAACAGTTTCGGTATAATACTTGCTTATTCCCCAATTAATATGTAGATGCTGTATTCAGGTAGTTGCGTTGTTAGTTTTTTAATGATTTTAAAGATTGGTTGTTAAAATTTGACTATCTTGGCGTTCATATTCTGAAATTGGAAAGAGCCATATGCGCTGTGCGGAATATTTAATTCGCTGCAGTATCTACTGTTGATAAGAGCATAAACTAAAAGGAAGAAAAAGCTATGATGGGATCTCTATGGGATTTGAGAAAACGTTTGCGCAAGGATAATCCGCGGTGGGTCATTTTGTTGATCGATATGTGGTTCGTCTTTGTCAGTTATGTGTTTTCAAATTACGTTGTTAATAATTTCAAGGGTGTATTTGACGCTGAGCTTATGCTTAAAAAGCTGGTGCTCGTATTACCGGTATATTTTGTGCTATTTTTGTGCTATAATACCTTCAGAGGAATTGTACGCCAAACGGGCATTCGGGATACGATCAAGATATTCAAGACAATAGCAGCTGCTTATCTGGTTTTGATGTTGCTTACTTTTGGCATTAAAGCCGTATTTCATAGAGGGACGCTGGCTGGAGACTATTTACGTCTTTCTTACGGTGTTTTGACAATGCAGGCCTGTATTCTACTCGTCATGATGGTGGGAGCGCGTGTAGTATACCGAACGATTTATGAATATTTATTCCTACCTGCCAGAAAAGCGGAGAATGTCCTCATCTTTGGGGCCTCGCGGCCGGGACTGGTCTCTTTCTCTTTATTAAAAGAGGATCCTCGGATAAAATATCAGGTCGTAGCCTTTGTCGAGGACAAAATTTCGCGCATTGGCAAAAGGCTGGCTGGCCTGAAAATCAAAGATATTACTGAAATTACCAAAGAATATACTGACAAACATCATATCACGCAGGTGATTATTGCCGTTGAGAATAATGATCCTGAGCGTTTAGAATATGTATCGGACTGGTTTCAGAACCTTGGGCTCGAACTCAAGATTATGCCGCCGGCACGTATATTGCTCAACTCAGGCGCCAAGCGCGAAATCCGGCCACTGAAAATTGAAGACTTACTTGGGCGAAAGCCGATCAAACTGGACCATCCTGAGATTGAGCAAGAAATGCAAGGCAAGGTAATCTTAGTGACTGGAGCAGCAGGTTCTATCGGTTCGGAACTGGCCCGGCAGATTGCAAGGCGGCACTATAAAAAACTGATCCTCCTGGATCAGGCTGAATCCGCCTTATATGATATACAGCAATCCATCAAAGCGACACAGCCAGAGCACCTGCATTGCATCGTCGCGGATGTGCGTAATTATGCGTTTATGCAGAATATCTTTGCACAATATAAACCGGATCTGGTGTTTCATGCGGCGGCGTACAAACACGTGCCGCTGATGGAGGCAAATCCGTATGAATCTATTCAGACAAATGTGCTGGGTAGCAAGATTGTCGCCGATCTCTGTATGAAATACGGTGCCAAGAAGATGGTGATGGTCTCTACAGATAAGGCTGTCAATCCGACCAATGTTATGGGGGCCACTAAACGTATGGCCGAAATCTATGTCAGCAGCTGCACTGGCAAGTCCAGCACCAGCTTTATCATTACCCGTTTTGGAAACGTATTGGGTTCAAATGGTTCGGTCATCCCGCTCTTTGAAAAACAAATGGAAAACGGCGGCCCGCTAACTTTGACGCATCCCGAGATCACACGTTTCTTCATGACGATACCCGAAGCCTGCCAGCTGGTACAGGAAGCGGGTGTCATGGGCAAAGGTGGAGAAATTTTTGTCTTTGATATGGGCAAGTCTGTCAAAATCATGGATTTGGCCAAGCGAATGATCAAGCTCAAAGGCTACCGTTATCCCGAAGATATCGATATTAAGATCGTTGGTCTGCGGCCCGGAGAGAAAATATATGAGGAGCTATTGGCCAACAATGAGAACACGGTCAAAACGCATCACCCTAAAATTATGATTGCCAAGGTAAATCATGATGAATTGCCGTTGAAAGCCGAACGCATCAACGCACTCTGCCAGCAGATTGTTGACGCTGATCAGCAGTTGCCGGATTTTATGAAGCTAGTGGCCGGCATGAAGCAGATTGTCCCAGAATTTAAATCCCAGAACTCTGAATACGAGGTGCTGGATGGTTTAGCTGAGCAGGAGCTGGTCGAAGAGGTGCCTGTCTATACGTTGTCCAAAAAAGCATAAAAGCATCCATGACAAGGAGACAGGGCAGAAAATAGATTCCTGTATAAATAACAAAGTCCTAATCCTAGGACTTTTTGCGTTTGTAGGGTGACTGTGGCGGATAAAACTTGTCAATTAATAAAAATCAAGCTAATTTTAACGTGGAATTTAATTTTACAGTAACTTCCGGAGACCAGTTCAGGATAGAACTGGCCGATAACCGAATCATATGAGTAAAAAAATATTAATTACAGGTGGAGCAGGATTTATTGGTTCGCACGTCGTGCGCGAATTTGTCCTTAAATACCCCCATTATCAGATTATCAACCTGGACGCCCTGACTTATGCGGGCAATCTGGAAAATCTGAAAGACATCGAAGGCTATGCTAACTATATTTTTGTGAAAGCTGATATTACCGATCAGCCGGCTGTTCGAGCTGTTTTTGATCAATATAAGCCGGATGGCGTAATCCACCTGGCTGCTGAGTCGCACGTAGACCGCTCAATAACTGACCCGAATGCTTTTGTGATGACCAATGTTATCGGTACTGTAAATTTGTTGAACGCCGCACGGGAGCTGTGGAAAGATAATTTTGAAGGGAAGCGTTTTCACCATGTCTCCACGGATGAGGTTTTCGGAGCGCTGGGCGACACAGGCTTTTTTACGGAGGATACCAAATATGATCCGCATTCACCTTATTCTGCTTCCAAAGCAAGTTCGGACCATTTTGTGCGCGCATACCACGACACGTATGGATTACCAATTGTCCTGACCAATTGCTCAAACAATTACGGGCCGAATCATTTTCCGGAAAAGCTAATCCCACTCTGTATCCATAATATATTAAATAATAAACCTCTACCCGTCTACGGTGATGGTAAATATACGCGCGACTGGCTTTTTGTGATTGACCATGCCAAAGCAATAGATCTGGTGTTTCATGACGGAAAAAATGGAGATTCGTACAATATCGGCGGGTTTAACGAATGGCAAAATATTGATCTGATCAAGGAGTTGTGCCGACAGATGGACGTCAAACTTGGTCATGCGGAAGGTACCTCGGCCGCACTGATTACCTTTGTGAAAGATCGTCCCGGACATGATCTGCGTTATGCGATAGACGCCACCAAAATTAATCAGGAATTGGGCTGGAAACCCTCGGTGACATTTGAAGAAGGACTGTCTCTGACCATCGACTGGTTTTTATCCAATCAGGAATGGTTGGACCATGTGACGTCGGGAGATTATCAGAACTATTATAACAGGCAGTACAACGGCGCATAGCTATGAAGTATACAGAAACTAAACTCATGGGCTGCTTTATCCTGGAGCCGACGGTATTTGAGGATGAGAGAGGCTATTTTTTTGAATCCTACAATGAAAATAAACTGACACCCATTTTGGGATATACACCGCGATTTGTGCAGGATAATCAGTCTAAATCGCAATATGGTGTCGTTCGCGGATTACATATGCAGACCGGTGAGCATGCACAGGCTAAACTGGTGCGCGTATTAGAAGGGCGAGTGCTGGATGTGGTGGTGGACGTCCGCCCGGGGTCAGCAACTTTCGGAGCGCATGTCGCAGTAGAGCTCTCTGCCGAAAATAGAAAACAGCTTTTCGTTCCACGTGGATTCTTACATGGTTTTTCGGTCCTCTCCGAGCAAGCTGTATTTTTCTATAAATGTGACAACGCTTACAATAGGGAGTCGGAAGACGGTATAGATCCCTTGGACCCGCAATTGGCCATTGACTGGCAGCTGATGCCCGAAGAGATGATCCTTTCGCAAAAGGACAGAGAAGCACAGCGCTTTGCTGAACTATGTGATAAATTGCAGGCTTAATGTCTTTAACGCTTTTGTCACCTTCGTGCCATGCTATATGACGGGTATAACTTATATCATTTGCGGCATGTCGTTTGTGCAAAAACAGCTTTGTATACTGAGAGAACAAAAATATATAGATAGATGAAGATCGTCATTACAGGGGCCTCCGGACAGTTGGGGTCTGAATTGCGGGAGCTGTTGCCAGGCAGCGAAAAAGAGTGCTATTTTTTGGACCGTAAACAGTTGCCGCTGGATCAGACCGAATTGATTCAGGATATTTTAGGCATGTATCAGCCAGATCTCATTATTCATGCCGGCGCTTACACAGCGGTCGATCAGGCTGAGGACGAGCCCGGTCTGGCCAATCTGGTCAATCATCTCGCCTGTGAAGAAATTGCTCAGTATTGCCGGCTCCATGGGGCTAAACTGATCGCGGTCTCTACAGATTATGTTTTTGATGGCAACTCAGCGGTGCCTTTGAAGGAGGATGCGCCGACTGGTCCTGTAAATGTCTATGGGCAGACTAAGCTGGCGGGCGAAAAGGCCATCCAAAAGTGGTGTGCAGAGGCAATTATTATCCGCACTTCATGGGTCTATTCATCCTTTGGTAAAAACTTCGTCAAGACTATGTGCCGGCTGATGGCAGAACGGGATGAGGTGCGGGTGATCAATGACCAGATCGGAAGCCCTACGTATGCTGCTGATCTGGCAAAGGCAATTTTGAAAATTGCGGATTCGCCAAACTGGCAGGCTGGGATATACCATTACAGCAACGAAGGTGAAATTTCCTGGTATGACTTCGCTTTAGCTATAAGGGATATCCGTTCGTTTGACTGTAAGGTCACACCCATTCCGACCACCGCTTATCCGACTCCGGCAAAACGTCCACAGTATTCTCTTTTGGACAAAGCCAAGATAAAGGCAGCCTATGCTGTGGAGGTGCCGGATTGGAAGTCGAGCTTGATGCGTATGCTGGACGAATGAAGCTATATCAAGAAGTGTTAGGAACTCTCTAAATCCCATCATAAAAATGAAAGGAATTATATTAGCGGGCGGGTCAGGAACCCGCTTACATCCCTTAACATTGGCTGTGAGCAAGCAGCTGATGCCGGTCTATGATAAACCGATGATCTATTATCCATTATCTACCTTGATGCTTGCGGGTATCCGTGAGATTTTGATCATCTCCACACCGCAGGATTTGCCCAATTTTCAAAAACTGCTCGGGGACGGGTCTCAGCTGGGTTGCCGTTTTGAATATAAAGAACAGCCTAGTCCAGATGGACTGGCACAGGCCTTTATTTTGGGAGCAGACTTCATCGGCAACGATAAGGTGGCGCTGATCCTTGGGGACAATATCTTTTACGGATCAGGGCTGTCAAAGCTCCTGCAGTCGAGCGCAGATCCGGATGGTGGTATTGTGTTTGCGTATCCAGTACATGATCCCGAACGCTATGGGGTGGTCGAATTTGATTCCAGCAAAAAAGTGATTTCCATCGAAGAAAAGCCGGCCCAGCCTAAATCAAACTATGCCGTTCCGGGAATCTATTTTTATGATAATGAAGTGGTATCCATTGCTAGAAACATCCGACCGTCGGCGCGCGGGGAGCTGGAGATCACTGACGTCAATAGCGAGTATCTGCGTCGGGGAAAACTACAAGTAGGTATATTCGATCGGGGTACAGCCTGGCTGGATACCGGAACAATACAGTCGTTGATGCAGGCCGGCCAGTTTGTGCAGGTCATTGAAGAACGGCAGGGGATGAAGATCGGTGCTATCGAAGAAGTAGCGTACCGCATGGGATATATTGACCGGCCCCAATTATTGAAAATCGCTGAGCCTTTGTGCAAATCAGGCTATGGCGAATACTTAAAACGGATTACTTTATAATCGTTTCAGCCAGTATCATCTTACAAGTAGAATTTTGTTTTATCGTATAGAAATACCATTGTAAGCCTTCTATGTACAATTGCTGCAAGACAGTCCCAGTCCGCTATCTTTGCGCTCAATACTCTATATGACAGCATCGAAAAGAATCTATCAAATTGACCTGTTTCGCTTTATAGCGGCATCCGCTGTGCTGCTCTATCATTATCTTTATCGGGGCTATAAAGCCGGCAACATGTCTTTACTGCGCTTTGATGGGGTCGGCGAGTATTTTAAGTATGGTTACCTGGGGGTGGATCTGTTTTTTATGATCAGCGGTTTTGTGATTGCCTTTTCGATCAAACATCTTTCCCTATCCAAATTTTGCTATTCACGCTTCAGGCGCCTTTACCCCATGTATTGGCTCTGCCTGTTGCTGACATGTGGGGTGACTTACTTTTGGGGAGCTCCGCGATATCAGGTTACCTTCTCGCAATTGCTGACCAATTTGACAATGGCACAGAAGTTATTTGGCGTAGGGGATATTGATGGTGCCTATTGGTCACTCTATGTTGAGCTGAAATTTTATCTGATTATTGCCATATTCTTGATTATTAACCGGTTCAAGAAAATCAGCCTGGATTATCTGGTCTGCGGCTGGCTGCTGCTGTCAAGCGTGCATCTGTTTGTCGGTCCTTCGCTAGTTTATGATGCGCTACATGAATTTTTTATCCTAGACTGGAGCGCGTATTTTATAGCAGGGATCATCTTTTGCCAGATCCGATTGCAGGGTCTGAAGCTGAAACATGTATTCCTGCTGCTCTATTGCCTTTACCTTTCCATTGACGGTGCGGTAGGCCGGATCCACTGGCTGGAACGAACCTTCCACAGCGACTTTTCGCCCTATATCATTGGCAGTACCCTAGTGCTCTTTTATGCGTTGATGCTGCTCGTTTCCTGTAATCGGCTAGAGGGACTCAATTCAGCCAAATGGGTCAAAGTTGGTATGCTGACCTATCCTTTATATTTGATTCACCAGCATATCGGCTTTATTCTGTTTAATCACCTACATCCATACCTGAATAAATATATGCTTGTTACATCGGTGACCTTGCTGATGCTGGCTGTGGCATATCTACTGTCCGAATGCATTGAACCTCGATTGCTGAAACTTTTTAAGCCCCCTAATCGCGGGTCCTAGCTAACTTTTTGTAGCTCTACGCCAGAATTTGCCACTGCAACAGCCGTATTCACAGCGAAGCTCCCGCCGATCCTGATGTACACGTTGCAACGACGCTGTGATCTCCAAATGACGTGCTGCGGTTTGTGCTGGCAGCACTTAAAAGACTATATTGCCTTGATGGATAAGCGATTTGACGGGTGAAATGCGGGAGACCGCCTCGGCTGAACAGCTCGCGTCGATCAGCACCACGTTGGCCTCGTCACCGGCCTTTGGCCATTGTTGTCTGCCCTTATCATCCAGTGGGATGGGGCCGGCGGTAGCTAGTTTGAGCATGCGCGAAAGGCCATACTCAGTGACCTGTCCATATACCTGGGCCGCCAAATTAGCTTTTTGCAGCACGCTGCCGGTACCGAAGGTGTTCCAATGGTCGACAATGCTGTCGTTGCCGGTCATCACGGTAACTTTGTTTTCCAGCAAGGTCGGAATAGGCATGATCAGGCCGGCAAATGGAATGGTGGAAACAATGCCGATCTGTGCCGCACCCAGCTTTTCGGCGATTTCCTGCTGCCTGGCTTTGTCGAGCTTAGCGAGGACAAAACAATGGCTCAAAAAGGTCTTGCCCTTGAGTGCTGGATTTTCATCCACTTTCTGGATCAGATATTCCACGGTCTTTAATCCAGACTCGCCCGATTCGTGCAGATGAATATCAATCCCTTTATCGTGATCAAGCGCCAGCTGCACCGTGAAATCCACGGTCTTCTCGATAGCGCCGTCAATGGTGAAGGGATCTACACCGCCGATATAATCGATATTGGTCTTTGCGGCTTCTTTAAGATAGGGCACCGTATCGGTATAATAAACACCATGCTGCGGAAAGGCGACAAGTTCGGCTCCGAAACTATCTTTCTTGTGGTCCAGTGCAAGCTGCAGGTGATGCAGGGAGTCCAGTTTGGAGGTCGGCTCAATATTGACATGGCTGCGCGCAAAGCCGGTGCCATTGGACTGCAGCAGCTCAATGAGTTTTTCGGCTTTAAAGGTTGAGTTTTTCAAGAGTTCGGGCAGCAACTGCTGTTCGAGAGCAATCATGCCCTTGACACCGCCGGCCCCGCGCCGTACCGCCTGCCACTTGTCACCATAAAATGTTTTATCCAAATGGATGTGCATATCCCTAAACGAGGGCAGCATCAGCATGCCCCTGGCGTCGACGCCATTCGGATCGTTGCTGTTGGGACCGATGCTTTTGATTTTACCGGATTCGATGCGTACGGAGAAGAGTGCGGTCTTGGTAGCAAGGACATGGCCTCCTGCATCATAATCGAAGCCCGTTTCCAGCAGTACGTTTTTAAGGGTGTAAGCGGTCGTGCTTAATTGTCCGGTCTGATTCGATGAAAGGGAAGATTCTTGCTGTTCATTTGCGAATAACGTACTTGATATAAACGTGCTGCCCGCCAATGTCAAGGCAGTATTGCGTATAAATTCTTTGCGTGTCAAGGCTATTGGTTTCATCTGATTTCTGTTTGTGTCATCACCTGCTGCAGCTGATTCATCATGTGTGCCAGCTCAATACAAAGATAGATAACCGAATGCCGCTATTTGCTGGGCAATTTCTGCCATTTCTTGTGTGATTTATCTCTTCTCTCTAAAATCGCTGGGACTCATACCTGTCTGCTGCTTAAAAAAATTGGAGAAGTAGGCCTGATCTGCAAAACCCAGCGCATAGGTAATTTCCTTGATGGAGGACTCTGTGCTTTGCAGAAGGCGTTTGGCTTCCACACAGATACGCTGATGAATCAGCTGTGTGGCTGATATCCTGAGGTGTCTTTTGCAGAGGATATTCAGGTAGTTGGGCGAGATATGCAGTTTTTCGGCATAAAAGGCGACCATCTTCTGTTCCCTAAAGAATTCATCAATCAGCATATTAAACCGGGCCAGCCGTGGCACGTTCTGATACACTTTGAATTCGGTAAAAACATGTTCGGCCTCCCGGCTGACGATGGCGGCGATCACTCCGGCGCGCGCCGTGATTAGCGGAATAAGTGAATGTTCGCGTTCCAGCTCTTTTTTTACGGACTCAAATTCGTAATGCAGCTGTTCGAAAGCTTCGGTCGTCAAGTCAATTACCGGATGGTTTTGGTAGTTGGTAAAGGAAAAACGAAAAAAGGGCGCAAAGTGCTCGAAGAATGCCCGGTCAATCATCAGCTGATAGCCAATGGTGCCATCGTAAATATGCCATTTGTGCATCTGACCGGGGAACAGCACATGCACCTGATGGTTTTTGATCGGGTAGTCTATGGAGTCAATCGTATGTGTGCCAGAGGCTCTGTCGAATAAATTGAGGATAAAAAAATCATGTTTATGTGGCTTATCGATCACCCTTTCCCCATGCAGCTCATTGAAAAGAAGTTCCTCGCGGCCAGCCGTTTGTCCTTTACGGAAACCGTCCAGCCCAATGACTGGCGCCCAGATGTTAGTATTGCGTTTATCCATGATCATGATCTCTGACCTAAAATACAAAACTGGTCCGAGCTTTTGAGGCCCCGGCGTCAAAAATTAACCCTGGTCCTTTTCCCAATTGTTTCCTAAATTCAGTATACATTTGCATCTGACAGTTGTGCAATGCGCAGTCCTGAATCGTGCCGGCTTGAAGTTTCGCTGTCATACAGTATAATAAAGGTTGACTCAATGAAAATACTTGTAATTGAAGACGAAGTGGAGTTGAGGGAAACGCTGAAAGCTTCCCTGACCAAAGAAGATTATGTGGTGGAGACTGCAAGTGATTTCTATACCGCGCTTGATAAGGTGCTGGTCTATGATTACGATTGTATTCTGTTGGATGTCATGCTTCCGGGCGGCAGTGGCCTTCAGGTGCTGGAGCAGCTAAAAAAAGAGGGCAAGTCGGACAATGTGATCATTATATCTGCGAAGGACTCCTTGGACGATAAATTGAACGGACTGGAGCTTGGGGCAGATGATTATCTGACCAAACCTTTTCATATTGCTGAGCTAAATGCGCGTATTAAAGCTGTCCTGCGCCGCAAGCAGCGGGACGGCAAAGAAACGCTTGAAATGGGCAACATCGTGTTGGATCTGTATGAGCGCAACCTGTTGATTGCAGGTGAGGCCGTCCCACTCAACAGGAAGGAGTTTGATATCCTTCATTATTTCTTGCTGAACAAAAATCGTCTCGTGAGCAAAAGTGCCCTGGCAGAGCATGTATGGGGCGACAATACGGACCAGGCCGATAATCTAGATTTTATCTATTCGCAGATAAAAAATCTGCGTAAAAAATTTTTGGCGAAGCAGGCAGATGTGGACTTTGAGACAGTCTACGGGGTAGGTTATAAACTGGTGAAAAAATGAAGTTAGCGAATCAGACCCTTAAATATTTCTCCGTTTCAGTGCTTGTCGTCATCGCACTGTGGTCAACAGTGTTTTACTTATTTATGCTGGAAGCCATCCATGACAATATTGATGAAGAACTGGAAAACCAGAAGCGCCTGATTATTCAGGAGCTGACGGAAGATGAAACGGTATCTCCGGATCTGGAATTCGGGATAAACAACTATAAGGTACGTGAAATTACCGAGCAACAAGCGCTCAACATGAAAAATGTCTATAAGGACACCATGCTGTATATGCAGGATGACGATGATCCCGAACCGGAACTTGAGCCTGTGCGTATGCTAACTACCGCCTTTGTGCATAAAGGACACTATTATGAGCTATCCATTATCAACTCGATGATTGAAGAGAGTGACTTGATCAAAAATCTGTTTTATTCTGTCCTGATCCTGTTTGTGTTGCTGGTGATCAGCATCGTCTCGATCAATAGGGTGGTCATTCAGCGGCTATGGAGCCCATTATATCGCTTTCTGGAACAGTTGGCCAGGTTTAGGCTGGGTAAAACTGCAGATAAGCCTGCGATGGATACCAAGATACAGGAGTTTAAGGATCTGCAGCTGGCTGTGGCCACATTGATTCACCATAATGAAGAGATTTATGAACAGCAGAAGCAGTTTATTGGCAATGCTTCCCATGAGCTGCAGACCCCACTGGCGATCATGATCAACAAACTGGAAATGCTGGCGGAGACGCAGGGGCTGCAACCCGAGCAGTCGGAAATCCTTGCGGATCTGCTGCATACGGCTGAGCGCCTGGTGCGCTTAAACAAATCATTGCTACTGCTCACCAAAATTGAAAATAAGCAGTTCTTCGATAATGAGGAGATTTCCATCAACGGGCTGGTCGGGCATGTGGTGGAAGAGCTGGAGGATATGGCTGCATTTAAACGTGTAGAGATCCGGGTGGAGCAGCAAAGCCAGCTAAGCGCACGGCTTGATGCCGCTCTGGCCAATATCATTGTGGCCAATTTACTGCGAAACGCGCTATTTCATAATATCGAGGGGGGGTATGTGCATATTACCTTGACGGATAAACTGCTGCAGGTAGCCAACACGGGCGGTCAGCCTCCCTTGGATGTAGACAAGGTGTTCTCCCGGTTTTACAAATCTGATGCCGCAGCCCGCGGTACTGGGCTAGGTCTGGCGATCGTACAGGCGATATGCAACCTGTATGGTTTTGGACTTTCATATCGACATGAACAGCAGCAACATATCTTTACAGTAGTTTTTTATCCGGCTTAAGGTATATTCCCAAATGTTTACAGAATCAGGGCTTTCCTTTGTTGTACATTGAAGGTTGTACATTACAATAATAAAGTCATGAAACATAGAACGATATGGGGTGCAATGCTGCTGACATTATCAGCGATGGGAGCTGTAGCACAGGATATTCCCCAGAGTCAGGTGCCTGCACTTGTGGTCAACAGTCTGCAGCAGCAATTTCCAAAAGCTAAAAATATAGACTGGGAGCTAAAGAACGGTTTGTATGAAGCGGAATTTGAAACGGGATTGTTTGGCAGCGATCACGAGCTGTGGATCCAGCATAATGGAAAAATTGTCCGTCACAAGGAAGATCTGTCTAAAAATGACCTGCCAAAAGCAGTTTTGGCAAAAGTCAGAAAAGACTTCAGGGGCTATCGTCTGGAAGATGTCAAAAGGATTACAGAAGGGCGGAAAGTGTGCTATGCTTTTGAGGTAAAAAGCAGCCGTGATGAATGGAAACTGATGATGGACCCTAATGGCAATGTTCTGGAAAAGCGGAGGGACTAAGCCCTGCAGCTGCCGGATTAAAAACATCTTGCCAGCATTCTTAACTGCTGGCAAGATGTTTTTAATGAAGTTTAATGTCCCCCTTCTTCGGCATGCAGTTCAAAAGTCAGGCGGACGATATCCTGCCCGGCGAATTTGCTTGCATAGTCGCTTAGGTTCCAGTCAACACGGGTCACACTTGCTTTGGTTGTCGCATCGTCAAACTTTCTAAGGACATACGTTACCTCTTTTTCACCGGCATTGTCCTTTCCGGCTGTAAAATAGCTGATGATGCCTGTTGTTTCAACGGCTCCGCTGACAGCAGTGCCATCGCCGTAGGTGGCTTCCTTGGGTTGGAATACAGCTCCGGTAGACGTGCTGCTATTGGGGTTCAGAACAAAACCACCGCCTGTCAGGAAGGCCTTATAGAATGATGCCGTTGCTTTGTCCTTGATGTACTGGCCTTGGATTTCCTTGCCTGATGCATCAAACTGCTTGAACTCGATCTTATAAACAGCTTCAGGGCTGATATCAGCGTGTGCACCCGATAGTGCTTTGCCGTCGTTGCCAAAGCTGACGGTAAGTGGCTCTACACCTGTTTTTTCAGCGATATCATGGAAATGGTCTCCGTGGGCATGCGCATCTACTTCGGTAAAGATCAGCTTAAATGCTACCTTCGCCTCAGCTGCCTCAATGGTCAGTGGTGACTCTACCGTTGTCGACGCTCCAGCTTTATCAGTTACTGTCAGGTGAAAGTGATAGGTGCCTGCCGGAGCTTCAGATGGAATATCGACATGCTCGTGGAAGTTCGCATTTTTCACACCTATATACTTTCCTTCGGTATACGTTTTGCTGAATTTGAAACTGCCGCCACCTTCCTGGTGGATCTCAATGTCAATCTTATCGATCAGCGCTTCGGCTACAATTTCTGCCTCGAGATGCAGATCTGCCCCCGCCTTGGCCGTCTTGTTGTTGCCCGAACCGATTTCAAGTGCACTGATCTGTGGTTTTACCCCTGCCGGAATATCGACGTCATCTTTTTTACAGGAAGATAAAAAGCCAATTAGTAGTGCAGTAAATAGCATCAGTAAGTTAATGTTTCTGGTTTTCATGTGCATTGGATTTAAAAGTTTAGTCATTCGTTTTGTTATTTCATCTGAACTGTTCGCTTATTCTACGATGCGTATGCTGATTCCCTTTTGGAGACTCCAGCCGGACTGATCGGTTACCTGGATCATAAAATGATAATTGCCAGGATCTACAGTTGCCGGAACTTCAATGTCAAGCTGTGCATCATACTGCCGGGGCTGGCCGGAGATATTGACGGTCTTGACATAGACAAAAGGAGCTACCGGTGTTTTGACAGGATCTAAGGGGCACTCTTCCACCTCCGTGCTATGTGAATGATGGTCAAAATTGTGATGCACATTCAGGCTATAGCTGCCCAGCGCTACATTGTCGGACAATCGGGCGCGAAAGGTAAACGAAGTACCACGCTTTACCTCACTGCATTGTTTTGGAAAAGCGCTGCCCCAACTGATATCGATCTGGGGTTTTTCCGTGTCAATGTTTTCCTTGTCTTTCTTACAGCCTGTGACTGTGCTTAACATCAGGGCTGCGATTGCATATTTTGTTAATGTTCTCATGAGTGGGTATGTATTTTTCTGTATCTCACATCCTGCCTAAGGGAATGCCCATCGAAAGGACCACATTGCGTCCTTGTTCGGGTAATGCGATAAGCCGATAAAAGCTCGTATGTTCCATATATTTACGGTCGAAAATATTCAGTACCTGCAGTCGCAGCTGAATGTTGGAGCGGCAGATCTGAAGCTGTGTGCCAGCCCGAAAGTTAACTAACTGATAACCTTGAGTCTGCTCTTCCGGAGGTACAACGCTGGATTGGCGGGCGGTCCATTTGCAGTCCAGTGAAAAGTAGGACTCTTTAAAATAAAGACTATTTTTGGGCATCCAGCTTAGGTCTAGAAGAGCCGAAGGCGCCGGCGAAAAGGGTAAGGTATACCCTTTTTTCGCTCCTGATAGCTGCTCAGAACGGATATAATCGGCCAGCAGTTCGATCTTCCAGCGGGCAAGTGGCCGGTACTCCAGCCTGAGCTCGGCCCCATATCGGCGTACTTTACTCTCGGCGTATTCGAATATTTGGTTGCCGGCTCCGTAGTACTGGTCGTAACCCGCAGTCGGATTGAGATAGATATAGTTGGAGAAGTAATTGAAAAATGGCGTGAACGCAATCGTCAGCCGCTCAGGTCGCCAGGCAAGAGAGAAGTCCACTTGGTAAGACTGTTCGGGTGTTAGGGATGCATTACCTTTCTCATAGCTGAAATAATGATAATTGACGCCGTTGGCAGCGAGCTCCTGTGCGGAAGGCAAGCGGAAGCTTTTGCCCACCGTTAACTTCGTCTCCCAGGATCCGGCTTGTGTCGCCATACCCAGTGACCATACGAGGCTATTAAAGTTGCGTTTGAGCTGTTGTGCGCGAACCAAATATTGGTCGGGCTGATTTTCCAGCTGGGATGCAAACCAGTCTCTGTACAAGTCACTGTTGATCTGGCTGTAATCATAGCGCAATGCGCCATACAATGTCGTATGTGCGTTTATGGGATAACGATCGTAAATAAACAGGCCCAGCGCCTTTTGGCGAAAAGCAGGAATGAGAAAGCTCCAGCCGCTGATCGTATTGTGCTGATATTCACTGTTGATTCCGATGGTAAGATGGTGAGAGCCCAGACCAAACTGGTCTCTGGCGGCAAGGGTATAGATATGCTTATCATACAGCCGCTCGAGCTGGATGGGAATGCGCATCGTGTCGGGGTACACGGGCGGCATATATCCATGCGCAGTATAATGGTTGTACTCCCGTCGATAATTGCGCTGATAGCCCAGATCTATATCTACCTGATGTGAACCCAAGGTAAACGTATTGCGGTTTAGCAGCTTAAAATGGTCAATCCGTTGGCTGGGGAAAAGAATATCCCGGTGCGATCTGTCGTACAATGCTGTATCTACACCCCGGGGTTCCAGCCCGTGTGCATTGGCAAAAAAGCCGGCATGGGTATGGTAGTTGCTCAGGTAGAGCATGGAGGAAAATCGATCTCCCAGATATCCGCCGCGCAGCTGGAAATGTCGTTCCCGCCCTGCGGTATTGCGTACATATCCATTCTTAAGCCTCACGGGATAGTTATATACATGCACCGTATCGGTGGGAACACGGTAGTCACCATAATCCAGGTAAGTGAAGCCGCCTCCAAACACCCAGTTTTTGCGGCGTCCTTGCAGCTGCAGCGAACCGCCGAGTGTCGCATTATTCGATTTTGCCAGTAAATTCAGCGTGCCCTTGAAGCCGTCGTGTGGCAATTCGGCTGGCGGTGATAAGCGGATAACACCGCCAATCGCATCGGATCCATACATAAATGAGGCTGCGCCCTTGATGATTTCGGCTGTTCCGACGCTGAACTGATCAATTTCGAGACCATGGTCTAGACCCCATTGCTGTCCTTCGTGTTTAATACCGTTTTCTACGGTGGCAACACGGTTGAAACCGAGACCGCGCACCTGGGGTTTGGACTGGTTGGCTCCGATGCCGATTGCATGCACACCCGGAAGGCGGCTCAAGGTTTGCATCAGACTGCCAGCCTGATATTTTTGTATAGAATCCGCTGTGAGTTTGTCAACAGTCATCGCTCCAACTTCTGTCTGCTTATACAAACTTCCATCTACGCGTACTTCCTGCAATCCGATACCCTTAGTTGGTTGTTCCTGCGCGGTTGCCTGCCGCAGGATAAAAGTTGCCATGAGGAGAATAAGAATGCTACGCCTGTTCATCAAGTTCTATATGCTTGTAAAATTATATTTGCAATTAAGTTGCAACAAAGATAGATAAAAAGAATTTAAAAGCAACTATGTTGCGTGTTTTTAAATAAGAATACTTGCTGGAATATGGTCAGTAATGGCAAAGTTTTTGTATATTTTGGCTTCTTCAGTGAAAGAAGTATATTTTATAGGTAACAATGCTTTTATATGCAATTAAGACAAGAATATCAGCGAAAAATCGCTCAGGTGCAATCAGGGGAACTATCTTTTGCTGCTGATTTGCCCAAAACGATACCTCCGGTATTATGGTTTGATGGCCTGGCTTATTTTGAAGTCCATATGGATGAGCCTGAATCTAATCGGCTGTATGATGCCTTATTTGAAAAAGGAGCCGATTTTCCGGCAAACTTATATTTGGATAATGAAGATTACCTGTTCTTCAGCGAGCGGGTGCGGTACCTGCTTGAGCGCTATGCGCAGCAGCATCCGCAGGCTTGGGTCGAGTTGGGCATGCAGTATGTTTTATGCCGGCGGCATGTGGTCGATAAACAGAAGGCTTCATTGTATTTACGGAAAGCTATTGAGGAACAGGTGCCCGTGGCGCAGGCCTTATATTTGTATTATAATCAACTGGGCGTACTCTCCGATCTGGAACGTGATGAGGCCAAGATACAGCTGAATGCTCTCGCCACATCAGGCAACGTGTGGGGGATTGCCTATGCCGCGCATCTAAATGTATGGACTGACCGATTTGAAGAAGTGCCTGAACAGATTGCCGTACTGCGTGACTCAGATGACGAAAAACTGTTGCGCCATTATTACGAAGCATTGCAGTTCTACTTCTCGCGTAAGGAAGACCGGGGCAGACAGCTGGAAGTACTCGAAGAAGGCATTGCCAAAGCGGATTCGCGCTACTGCCAATTTGTGGCTACCGAGCTCAAACGTGCAGCGGCCACTACAACAAACGAACTGCAATCACTGATTCCAGACTATCAGGAAGTGTTCGAATATGGGATAACGGATGCCGCAGTACAGATCGCATTGATCAAATTGCAGATGCTGGGTGCTGAAGCAAACAATAAGCAGCAGGATGAACAAGATATCGTTTTCTATCTGCAAAAGGCTTACGACTACAACAACAATTATGCGGGTTACAGACTTGCCTGTCTGTACCTTTATAATGACAGCATGCTGGATCCGGAAAAGGGCTTAGCCTTACTTACTCAGCTTGATGAAGAGTCTGATTATGCGGAAGCACAAATAGAGCTTGCTGAGATTTATCTGGAAGGCCGCTTGCTGCCGGCCGATGAACAGCAGGCTTGGGAGCGTTATGAGAAATTGGCGGCTAAGGACATCCCTTATGCCAAGCTGAGGCTGGGAAATATGCTGGAATATGGCTACAATGGAACGGAACCGGACTATCAGGCCGCTTTTGCATATTATAGGGATGCGGCACAGGCGAAGCTGCCACAGGCTTTGTACCAGGTGGGCCGATATATCAAATACGGTATCCATGGGACGGCGCCCGACGCTATAGCTGCACTACCTTATTTTGAAGAGGCTGCTGGCTATAATAATGCCGCCGCAGTCGTCGAACTCGGGTTAGCGAGTGAGCTGCAGAGTGAACCGGACTATAAGCAGGCTTTTGACTATTTTGCCCGGGCAGCGGAACTGGGTTATCCTTATGCCTATTACCTCAAAGGACTTTATCTGGAACAGGATTACCACGGTGTCGGTGCGCCGCAGCCGGCTGAAGCGTTTGCTGCTTTTGAGGCTGGGGCAGGCATGCACGACCTCAATTGCCTGTATGAGCTAGGACGTTGTTACCGCGGGGGAATCGGCACTGAGGTCAATCTGGACAAAATGATCGACCTCTACCAGCAGGCGGCCGAGCGTAATCACGTCCGGGCAATGACCGACCTAGCGCTGTGTTATGAGTATGGGTTTGCTGTTGCGCAAGACCCTTATAAAGCGTCTGAATACATCACGAAGGCAGCTGATCTGGGTTTCCCTTATGCACAATACGTGCTTGGCCGGTACTACCTGAATGGCTTAGTACAACAGGATACGGCCAAGGCTCTGCAATTGCTGGAGCAGGCTGCAAACCAGCAGGTCGGAGAAGCACTGTTGCTGCTTGGTGATTATTACTTCTTTGACTATGAGCAGCTGGAAGAGTATGATAAAGGTTTTGCCTACTATGAGCGTGCGCAGCAGCTTGGCTATCTCAGTGATGGACTGGGCATGTGCTATGAGTTTGGAGTCGGCGTGGAAGCGCATCCGCCGACAGCTTTTTCTTACTATAAGCAGGCCGCCGAGCGTGGTAACCAGGAGGCTATATATCGCCTGGGGAGATGTTATTATTTTGGGATCGGTACTGAAGAAGACAAAAAAGAAGCTTTCCGGAACTTTTTGGAAGTTGCCCATCAGGGGAATACTTACGCCAGGTATTTCGCCGGTGTGCAGTTGCTCGAAGGTGAAGGGGTCGAAGCCGATCTCAATGAAGGGGTGGAATGGATCAGGAAAGCTGCCGAGGCAGAGTATGCGGAAGCGCAATTTAAACTTGCCAATTGTTATCTGATGGGAGATGGTGTGGAGGAAGATGAGGATATGGCGCTGGAATGGTTCGAAAGGGCCGCCGCAAACGGACACGAAGAAGCTATCCGCCTGACAAAAAAAACGAGAAGGTAACTCACTATGACAGAAGAAAAATCATATCAGTTTCAAGTAAATTTAAAAGGGATGATCGCATTGCTCTCCGAGCATCTCTATAGCGATCCCAATACGTTCGTCCGTGAGCTACTGCAAAATGCAGTGGATGCCATCACGGCACTCAAACACCTGGATCAGGATCATCAAGGAAAAGTTACGATTGCCTTACCGGACCTGGACCGGCCTAAATTCATCTTTGAGGATAATGGTATAGGTCTTAAAGAGGCAGATATCCACCAATTTTTATCGGTGATTGGCGAGAGCTCCAAAAGCAAGGATATCCAGGATGCCAAAGATTTTATCGGCAAGTTTGGTATCGGGTTGCTGTCCTGCTTTGTCGTGAGCGACGAAATTGTTGTGGAAACCAAGTCAGCCCGTGAGCAGATCCCGCTGCGATGGACAGCCCATGCCGCAGGTGATTATAAAATCGAACGGATGCAAGAGGATATGCCGATCGGTACCCGTGTTATTTTGACCCCCAAAAAGCAATATAAATACATCTTCGATCCCGATTATTTTGAAAAGAAGATCCGGTATTATGGCGACGCCTTACGTGAGCGCATCGCGCTGCAAGTCGGGAAGACTGAAAAAATTATCCACGAGGACCAGCCCAGATGGCTATCATCTTCCGTAGACAAAGAGGAGCTGCTGGCAATAGGCAAAGATATTTTTCATGTGAACTTTCTGGACGCCATTCCTTTCGAAACGACGGCAGGAAAGGCAAAGGGTGTGCTGTATATTCTGCCCTTCCGCACGCAGTTTAGCAGCAAGCAGCGTCACCGAATCTATCTGAGACGTATGTTTCTGTCGGAGGAAGATCAGTCCCTGCTACCCAATTGGGCCTTTTTTGTGCGGATGCTGGTCAACACGGAGGAGCTCAGTGCGACGGCTTCCCGGGAGTCGCTGATGAAGAATGATCTCCTGCGCCAAGCCCGCAAAGAGATTGCCGTACTATTGAAGACTTATTTGCAGCAGGTAAAGAAGATCGATTTTGAGGTATATCAACGCATTATCCAGACACATTACCTGCATCTGAAAGCTTTTGCACTGGAGGATGCTGATTTTCTGGACATCTTTCTGGCAGATATCCCGTTTGAGACCAATCGTGGACAACGAAGCTTTCAGAATATCATCGATCAGCAGCAACAGGTACATTATTGCGCCGACTTTGAAGACTTTAAGCAAATTGACCGTATGGCGGATACCCAGGGCATGCTACTTGTCAATGCTTCCTATACGTTTGATACAGAGTTGTTGCGCAAAATAAAGCAGCGTTATCCCCAGTACAGGATCACGGAGATGTCGCCGGGACAGTTGTTGGGGACTTTTCAAGCTCTTGAGGAAGAGGAAGCGGGTCAGTACGAAGCTTTCGCCACCCGCGTCCAGAAAATCCTCGACGATTATACCTGTACCTTGGAAATCCGAAGATTTAAGCCGGTGGATACACCGGCAATATTCACCAAGATGGATCAGAACAATGTACAGCAGACGATCAGCCAGTTGAAAGATAATGCCAATCCCTTCGCACGTGTGCTGCAGTCGGCCCCAAAACACAAAGTCAAGAACACACTATGTCTCAATGTGGATAATGGACTGGTCAACAGTATTCTGGAAATTAAAGATCCTTATCTGTTGCGCTCGGTAATAGAAGTCCTCTATGTACAGGCATTGATCTTGGGGAAATACCCAGTGCAGGACCGGGAAATGAAAGTCATGAACGATGCGCTGAAAAATTTGATCGTCATGGGATTGGATAATTTTGTGAATCTTTAAGAAGTAACGAAACCATATGTATACACTTAAAATACAGAAATTACGGAATCAAATAGACCGTATTGACAATACACTGGAAAAAGTTAATTTATTGACCCAGGCAATCCGTATTGCTGATGAAAACGAGGATATCGAATGGGGCTATGAACTACGGCTCGAACTGATCAATGAGGAGATTGACCTGGCATATTCGACCGAGTCGCTGCCTGCTTTCGCCTGGGTACTGCAGGCCTACGATGAAAATCCGGATCTTTTTAGTGAGGAAGATTTTTTATGGCAGTATAAGTGGATGATGTCTGAGTTATACGATAATCCCGAAGTCAGCCGTGAGCAGATTGATGCTGCATTATCGGATTTTGAGATGCGGCTGCTCCGCAATGGTTATGGCAGACGGGCTATACACAATGAGGAACTGAGCGATGCGCTGGCACAGCGTGATCTTGATGCTGTGGAGCTGGCCCTGCAAAAAGTAAAAGCGTCGCAGCGTGACGATATGAGCGACTGTGAAGCCTGCGAGATGGATGCTGAAGTCTCTGCAGCCTTATTAAAAAGCGGCTATGCGGCGGCAACCGAAAAGGCACTGCCTTTAGTGGAAAAGCAGTTTACCTGTGCACATGTGCCTTTGCGTACAACTGTCAATCTAGCTTATGAGGGATATAGGAACGGCGACATGGAAAAAGCTCTGCAAATGGCCCAGCAAGCCGAACAAGAAATCTATAAGAAGGAAAGAGATTCTTCGATATTGCTATCAGCTATTAAACTGGCGACTTATTTTTCCTATACTGATCTGCCGAAGGCCAAAGAATGGATCGAAAGGTATCTGCCTTGGGCCGATGGCCCCGATAACAGACGGATGTTCCAGCTAGCCTGCCATATGGAGGAAGCAATGCGTCAATTTGATCCAGAAGAGCTGTTTGATCTCGAGCTAAAAGAATCGCACAATCTTTTTCAGGGAAGACAGCAGTACCAAGCAAAGGAAATCGCTGCACATTACCGCAGGCTGGCCGAAGAGCTGGCCCAGCGTTTCGATCAGCGAAATGGAAATAATAACTTCCGGAAACAGTTGAACATGGCCTGACCGACCTGTAATTATCCCTGATTTCAGCGATAGGGAGGTGATTATTAGGGAAGTATCTTTGCATAGGGAGCTGGGGAAAAGTGGTGAAATTGAACTTGCGAAGAATAATACTTATTAAATTAAACAATATCAACGATGATCAAAAAAGTTATTACAGGCATCATGACCGCAGCGGTGCTGTCGATGTCAAGTTGTGGCGGAACAAAGGACCCGGCGGCGTACAACAATTCAATTATTACCGTCATTAATGGAAGTGAAAAACATATTACGGATATGAACGCAGCCATGAATGCTTCGGATTATGCAAAAGCAGAAGAGGTACGTACAACATGGGAAAAAGCGCTGAACGAGGATATCAGGAAAGTAGAAGACCTAGGCGATTTTAAAGGGGATGCAACTTTCCAGAAAGCGGTGCTTGATGGGTTGAATGGTTATAAAAAAATCGTCACGGAAGACTATCCGAAACTGATCGAATTGCGCAAGAAAAATACAGCAGATCCGGCAACGGAATCGGCATTGCTCGACAATATCAACAAAGCGTTTGAAAACATGAGTAATGGGGTAAATAAAGCGTCAACTGAATTTGAAAGTAAATATAAAGGATAGATGACCCTTTCATCCGTTGTAAAGAAGCCGTGTCAGCAGATACGGCTTCTTTTTTTGTGTTTATTGACCGAATGAAATTTTACTAGATGATGATAGAGATGTAAACGAAATGTTAAGCCGGCGCTTCTTGTCCTGCATTCTTATATTTTTATGTAGCTTTATATGCATAAAGCCGGCAAGAACCTGTAATCGAAGGACTAAATAGCTTAGTGATATGGGTTTATCGTTGTTTAATATAGTTATCCGAATGAAAGTTTTATCCGTTTTATCTACAATTGTCATCCTGTTTTTCCTCTTGTCCGCGATGACGCTTTACGCTCAGAAAGATCAAAAGAAATTAGACTATTTGGTACTGATGAGTGGGGATACCCTTTATGGGAAGATTTCCTCCGTAAAAGATCGTAAACTCAAATTTGAAAATGAGCAAAAGGAGAAGGTGACCTTTGCTCCCGACCAGGTCTTTCGTGCATATTGGGAAGCGAAACAGAAAGTATATGCGCCATCGTACGTGGAAAATGGGCTGGAACCCGTGCCGGGCACCTCACCACAGATGTACCAGCTGAGCCGTGCTGCTGACCTCGAACCTACTTTCGCTGAGGTATTGGTCGATGGCGAAATTATGGCTTATTATGTCTCAGAACTTCATTTCGGTGGGGGCGGGGGCATCATGCTTGGAAGCGGGGGGTCAGGTACCGCGATGGGCGTAGGGTTCAGTAAAACCAAGTATGCCTATGCCTTAAAAAAAGCAACCGGAGAGGTCATTGAAATTAACAGTAATACCAACGGTCTGTTTAGCAATAGTAAAAAGAAACGTACCGTCACATTGGGACGGTTGATCAATGACGAACCGGAATTGTTTGCTGAGTTCGAAAAAGAGAAAAAATACAATTATGACCTGTTTATAAAATATATCATGCGGTACAATGAGCTGCAGCGCGCCAAGCAATCGGCGCAAGAAGCCGACAAACGCTTTATCTACTAACAGGCCCTAGGGCTTTGCAATTAAATCAACATCACATGCTTATTATTTCTACTGTTCTAATCATGCTATCGGCCTATGGGCTTTGGCTTCTGTTTGAAAAAGCTGGCCGTCGCGGCTGGGAGGCTATTGTGCCGGTCTATAGCCAATGGGTTCAGGCGCAGATCACGGGCCGGCCGGTTTGGTATGTCGCCCTGCTGTTAATTCCTATAGTAAATGTGTTTGTCTTCTACAACCTTTACCTGGATTTTATCCATTGCTTCGGCAAGCGAAGATTTTGGGAAAACTGTGCTGCGGTGTTGCTGCCCTTTGTTGTATTGCCGCTATGGGGAAGGGACAAAAATGTCCGTTTTCTGAACGGATTATATGCTAAAAATCACGAAGTGGCACGTTCGGAAGGAAAAGTGTTGTCACAAAAAGAGCAGCTCGTCCTACTCCAGCAATCGTATCAGGAGTTTAAGATGAAGTATCCTTATAAGAAATCCATGGTACGTGAGTGGGCGGACGCCATTGTGTTTGCGACGGTGGCAGCAACCCTGATTCGTGGATTTTTGCTGGAAGCATTTATGATCCCTTCGGGCTCCATGCAGCAGACCCTGCTGATCGGAGATTATCTGTTTGTCAGCAAGCTGAATTATGGGCCCCGCATCCCCAATACACCCATTGCTTTCCCTTTTGCACACCACACCATGCCGCTCATAGGGGGGAAAGCTTTTTCGGAACTCATCAAAATTCCCTATAAACGTCTTCCGGGCTTTCAGCAGATCAAACGCAATGATGTGATTGTATTTAATGCGCCGGCAGGAGATACCGTGGCGGTGGAAAATCCAGATGAGACCTACTACGATCTGGTCCGTCGGATGGGCGTCGATGCTGTGCATCGGCAATATACGATCCAGACACGGCCTGTGGATAAACGCGAACATTTGATCAAGCGCTGCGTGGGAATGCCCGGTGACAAAATAAGCATGAAAAATGCTGTTCTCTATGTCAACGACCAGCCCGGTTTTGTTGCTCCCGAAAGCCAGATGGATTATACTGTTGTAACGGACGGTACAGGTCTGGACGAACAGCGTCTCAGAGATATGGGAATAGAGACTCATCAGATCCAGCCCGGTGTATATATTATTTTTCTGACAGCTGAACAGGCGCAGATGGTTAAATCCTGGTCTAATGTCAAATCGATGCAGGTGAACCTGCGTGCACCGGGAGAAACTGAAATCAATACCTTCCCCAACGATCCACAATATAAATGGAACTACGATAACTTTGGCCCCTTTGTCATTCCGCGTAAAGGTATGAAAGTACCGCTTAATGCCCAGACATTGCCTCTTTATGAACGCGCTATACGTGTGTACGAACACAACGTTTTGGAAAACCGAACGGATGGCCTATACCTCAACGGAAAAAAAGCAGACTCCTATACGTTTAAGATGGACTATTATTGGATGATGGGGGATAATAGACACAATTCGCTGGATGCAAGAGACTGGGGATTTGTACCTGAAGACCATATCGTCGGCAAGGCCCTGTTTACCTGGATGAGCTGGAATGCGGATGGAAGAGGACTTTCTAAAATACGCTGGAACCGGATTTTTAAAGGGATCAATTAGAAATTTGTTTTTGAGTACCGGTGAGTAAACATTTTCACCTGAAAATATCCGGCTGACTGGTGATCAAAAATCACTTTGTTGAAAAGCTCTGAGGGGAATAGTCCACTCGGAGCTTTGTTTTACGCCGATTGTTAGACCTACAAGGACCTTCTTAAAAGTGTTCTCTTATTTCAAAAGCCTGCTTTCCCATCTGCGGTTTCACGCAAATAAGCTTCCAAAATAATTATTTAAATGTTCGCACATTTTTAATTAAATATTCAGATGTGTTAAACTTCTTTAAGAATATTATAAAACGATCCGCCGAGGTTGCAAATGTCGCCAGATTATGCAAACGTTTGCTTCGATTGCGCAATCGATTTCGTGGTTTTCATTATGTATGACTTTAGGAATATTATTCTATCATTGCTACATACAATCAATTATTACAAGGACTTTGGGTCCAACTTTTATTGAAGCCGAGACGACAAGTATTTACTAGCCGAATAGTACCAATTTTTTAATGCCTAAGACATAAATCGAATGAAAAGACTATTTTGTTTTTTATTTCTTGTCCCAATGATTCCCAATGTAAAGGCTAATTACCTTAATATTTGGACTTCAAGACAAGATACTTCAGAACTTAACGAGGTTGACAAGCGCCTGCTCAAAGGCCGGTTAGCATCATTGCTGCAAAAACAACACGTCGAAGACAGTGTAAGTTTAAGAAACGTTGAAACACTACCTCTTATCAGTATTCCGGAACTGTTAAAAGGGCAGGTAGCTGGTCTCTACGTGCAAGAAGCGACAGGTGAGCCCGGAACGCCGAAGAACATGGTGCTTCGTGGGTTAGGGGCCCCATTGTTTGAAACCAAAGATGCTGTTCATGTCCAGCCCGCAGTATTTGTCAACGGAATACCAATCGCACGGGATAACAACTTTGCTTATTCGATCCAGCAGTATCAATTTAACCGAATTGGTCCCGGAACAGACAATTTTGCAGGTATTGACTTGTCAACTGTCGAATCGGTCGAGGTGATAAAAGATCCGGTTAAATTAGCCAAGCTGGGGCCATTAGCTGCTAATGGAGCCATCTGGATATTAACTAAGCCAGGTAAGGATGGCGCACGCCAAATTTCCATCAATACCTATGTTGGTCTTGCAACAAAACCTATAGTAACTCCCGTAAATGCTCAGTATGAGAATATGTTCAGATCTATATTTTATAGTAAATATGGATCTGCTACCGATCGCTTGAACTATCCGGGCTATCTGAGCGATTCGACTAATGTGAATTATTATGGACCAGCAAACTGGGATAAGGAATATTATAAAACTACTCCTGTTTATGGTGGGAGTATTGGTATTCGTGGGGGCAGCGATCGCGCGAACTTCTCCTTTGTAGGGGCCTATACAAAAAATGCAAGTTCGGCAGACAAAACGAATATTGAAAGGTATAATGCTCTATTCAATGTCAACATGGCTCCGTTTAAATGGCTCAATTTCGGCGCAACAGTCAATGCGAGCCGGAGTTTGCGAGATCGTAACCGCAGTCTACGCGATCGATTTGGCGAAGCCTCTTATGTCCCCGATCTATCCGTCCCAATTTCGCCAAATAAGGAAATGTACGCGCAATATCTGGACATCTATAGATCCGCATTGGATAAGAATACTGTTAATTTTTTGAACTCTTTAGTAACACTGGATCTTTATTTTCTGAAAAATCTGAAGTTTAATACTTCTTTGGGAATTGATTATTCTGAGGGTGCAAGACAGGCATTCTTTCCAGGGTCATTGATGGAAACTAACAACTATATGTCGGGTTATTTCGGTTTCAACCAACGTTTGGTGTACAACAATCGCCTCGACTATAAGTTGGAATTTCAGGATCAGCATAAGTTGAACCTCGCATTTGGATCATCTTATACTCAGGATCTTTATCGTTACAATTATGCTCGTGCGTATGACGGGCCAAATGATTTTATCAAAGTTAATGTTGTCGAAGGCGATCCCAATGAAAGCAACTATCTGCTTCCAATCGGAGGGTTATATGTCAATCGATACAACAATCGAGAAGATTTTCGGTTGCATTCAATGTATTTGGCCGCCGATTACAGATACAAAAATCTCCTTGATTTGAATGCTGTTTTACGTTACGACGGCTCCTCAACCATGCAGCCCGATTCGCGTTGGTTAATGACTCCATCATTTGCTGCAAAGTACCATTTGATCTCCGAGGATGACTCGGGACTGTTTAACCATCTGGGGATAAAGGCTGCTTGGGCGAGGATTGGAAAACCGGTGTTTACGAGTAAATATGCCATTGGCCCGAACTATACGGCTGATTTAAATTGGGGGTCCGAAAAGTCCTTGGTGTCGTATAATGGTTTTGCAGTCGCATCTAGACCTTATTCGGAAGGCTGGGTAGGCTATGGGATTAAATGGCCATATACGGATCATGCAGAATTGACTCTTGACGGAACACTATTGGAACGGAAGATTGATTTTGAAGTATCCTTATACCAAAAGAAAGATGCAAATCAGCTGATTAATTCACCTATTCCTGCTGAATACGGTTATTCAGGCCAAATTATTAACGGTCTCAGTGTAAAAAATACTGGCGTAGACCTTAGCTTGGCAGCCAAGCTACTGGCCAATCCCGAGTCTCTGCAATGGAATACATCGTTAAATCTAAACTATAACCAAAACAAGTTGACATCACTTCCTGATGGACGTAAACGGTTGAAAGTGAATGGTCGATTGCTTGAGGTAGGAGAAGCTATTGACCAGTTTTGGTTGTACGAGAATCAAGGGGCATATGATAATGAAGCGAGCATTCCGGTGCAAAATGGACAAAAACTGCAGTTTGACGGAGTTGATTTTGCTGCTGGCGATCCTGTTTGGAAAGACCAAAATGGTGATTTCAAAATTAATGACGACGACCGCATACTGAAAGGACATGCTATGCCAAAGGTAACAGGTTCATTTCAAAATTATTTTCAGTATAAAGGTTTCGATCTGAATATGCAATGGTATTTCGCTCTCGGACATAAAGCATTGAACCAGCGGGCTTCAAATAAGTATAATTTCATCAATACGGAAAA
>Ga0182746_1000655_pt1 | contig 42540 bp, 39 predicted proteins | sample eDN3rd30CBELigOP_FD_128881 | JGI IMG/M metagenome (GOLD analysis project Ga0182746, IMG submission 128881) | Enriched Organic Plus compost microbial communities from Emeryville, California, USA - eDNA 3rd pass 30_C BE-Lig OP (version 2) (version 2) ...
AGTTAAGGATATAACCTGTTTTATATTGTCATTCTGAGGCTTGCCGAAGAATCTGTTAGCCGGCTAATTTACAGATCCCTCCTATCGTCGGGATGACAAAAAACGCTTAACTTAATACCATTGGTCGTGCGCCAGCCACGGGAAATCTTATAGGTTTTTGTCAACGTTTTGATTTCATAGCAGACACCTTTTTTATACCATTGTCTTTTATCAATTTTTCATACTCCTCCGATCCACTATCGATCAGTCTTACTCTACCTTCTTTGTCATGATAAATACCCCAACCGTACGTCTTGGCCAAAGGCGACGTCCGCAAACAAGGCTGACCTTTAGCATAGAACTGCAAACGTTCCTGCCCATAATCCTGTTCCAAAATATCGTTACGAATCGCGTAGACCTCAAACAGAATATCATCCGAAGTATACGTCAACGGATTTTGCTGAATAAGATCATACTGATAGTTGGCTACAGTTAATTTTTCCGGCCTGACAGGAGGAACCGTCCCCTGATCCATTTTACAGTCTTCGGCCACGGTAATCAAGGTGTTGTAATAGTTTGTGGTATGCTGTTTCATCTCAAAAGAATATTATGAAATCTGTATTCTTGTATACTTACTACTCAGAAAATCTATGGTGTCTTTCATGAGTGCTATCAATGTTTTCTGGTCAATATCTTTCAGTCTTTTCACGTATATACACCCCTTGCTGACTTTTGATTTTCCAAGCTTTTCCAGCAGATGCTGCTGGGTTTCACTGCCTGTGTGTACATAGAGTGATATAGCCGCTTTTCTCGGCGAAAAACCGATCAAAGGCGCGTCTCCTTCGTGACCGCTGTCATACCTGTAATGGTATTGTCCAAAGCCAACGATAGAAGGTCCAAACATTTTTGCTTTTTCACCGGCCACCTGCTCCATCAATCGAATGAGATCATAGCTATCCTGTCGTTTTTGGTCGTCTTCAACCTGTTCGATGAAGGTGACGACATTTTCATCTGTATACGCAGTCTTATTTTTTACCATTATTTTTTGTATTTATCGTATAATCCCTTTCCTCCAAGAATCAACGGAATGGCCTTATCCAGTCTGCTCTGTTTTGTTTTTTCTTGTTTGGGTTCTTCGATATAGGTTATATACTCCCTTTGCCTCCCAGAGGTCAACTTTTCAAAAGCTTCCTTAAAAGCCTTGTCCTTATTCAGCGCCTCTTTTAATAAGCCTGTCGGGTTTTGCAGAGTGGCTCTTTCCGCTTTTATCTCTTTCCCATCCTTAACCACTTGTATGCTTTCCTTGATATATGCGAGTATCTTCTTTTCATCCATTTCCTTCACATCAGAAAAACGCCATTGACGCATTCCTTTAGTTTTTCCTTCAGAAGCAGTCACAAGGACTTTATCCCTATCTTCCAAAAAGACACCATTGTAAAACCAGATGGAGAAAAAATGCTTAAACCCTCCCCAACTGACCACATTTTTTTCCCGATAAGTGTATACGGAGGTTCCCCATTTGAAGGCTTTCGACAATTCAGTCTTAGCCACGATCTGCTCCATAAGCTCATAACAATCGGTCCAATTCGAACGATAGGCGTCCCATTTTGGGTTATTTTGATCCTTCATGCGCTCCGCATTGAAATGCACAATATCCCAGATAAGCTCTTCGGGCAACGGCTTGTCCAAGGGCAATTGAATGGCTCCTTTCGATGTTTTGAAAGAAGTTAACCGATCAGAAAAAGCTTCAATAGCAGCTGAGCCTGGGTATAAACCCAGATGGTTTTTATTCATGGCAAAATGAATCAGATTACCATTGTACCGATACGTTGGCATCTGATAACTAATAGTTTCCGTGGCCTCCTTGGGTACACACTTATCAAGGATACTTTTCAGTTGCTTGAGCGAACCCTGCGCAACATTATCAAAGCCGGATATATATTCCTCTATCGTCGAATATTTATTGCTCATTTTTATTATCTTAAGCTTCTAATTATTCAATTTTTTCTTACTATCTTTCGTGTTCAGCGTACCTTGTCCCGATTTATCGCATTGGCGTCAAGTTCAGGAGGTAACTGTTCTTTTTGTCATGCTGAGCTTGTCGACTGCGTAGCAGGCATCAAGGTCGTGTTGGTGGCAGCGGGGCTGATGCAACATTGCATCTATTTAACCGTAAATTTTTAGATCCCTCCTATTCCCGAATGCTGTCGGGACAAGCTGTCGGGATGACAAAAAAAACGTTAACTTAATGACACTGACTCTACGGACAGTAAGCGCATTTCACCCCTGCGCAATCTCCTTCCGTATACGGCTTAGCGAACTATCGGTCACCCCCAGGTAAGACGCGATATGTTTCAACGGTGCCTGCTGAATGATCTGTGGTTTGTCTTCGATAAGCCGTAAATAGCGTTTTGTAGCCGGTTCTGTGATCATTTCAGCTGCCCGCATCTTACTTCTATACAATTCAAATGCCATCCATGCCCTACCCCATTCCCGAAAAGCAGGAATTTGATGAAATAGTTCCTGAAAGGTATCAAAGTCTATTTTCCACAGTACACAGTCCGTTAGGCATTGCATATATTCTTGCGTAGGAACACGCTGGAAGATAGAAGCCACTTCGATGACCACCTCCACATTTCCGATAAACCCTGTCGTAATATCATTGCCTTCAAAATCATAGAGATAAGTGCGAACAAGGCCGCTATCCATAATATAATATTCATTGGCAATCTGGCCTTTTTGTAACAAAAAACTTCCTTTCGGCAGCTCGATCCGTGTATGTGCCGCACATATCGATTCCAAATCGGCACTTTGAAACGAGGGGTGTTGATAGGCAAATCTTAAAATATCCATATTGGACTGAAATTTATAACCAAAGTAAGAAAATGTCGGCACTGCTGCAAATATGATGGTTAATCGTTTAAGGTTTGATCGCTTAACTGCTTAATTGTGTACCATTGTCCCCTGGTCCCTGTCACTAATCCACTAAAACGGGTCTGCTATTTCAAATACAATCCCTTTTTTTGTCCGGGGATGGACAAATTTGATAAAGCCCGCATGCAAATGGAGTCTATCAGCCCTTTTGCCATACAAATCATCACCTACGATAGGTGTATTGAGCCCTCTATAGTGTGCCGAATGCACACGGAGCTGATGGGTACGCCCCGTAAGTGGAAAATAATGTATACGTGTACGACCACCTTCTATAGCGATGACCTGAAAACGAGTCCGTGCAGGTTTGCCGTACACTTCACAAACAACCTGTCGAGGCCTATCCTCCAGATCTACCCGAAGAGGCATCTCGATGAGTCCCTCTTTCTGCTGTACTATCCCATCCAATAATGCCGTGTACCGCTTTTCGACCGTATGGCGAATAAATTGGTCTTGGATAAACTGATGGGCATATTTGTTTTTGGCCAACACCATAATACCCGAAGTAGACATATCCAACCGATGGATAATAAGCGGGCCCGTAATCTCGGGGTACTGTGCCAAAACACGTATCTGTACACTATCCTGCACGTGGATCCCCGGTACCGAGAGAAATTCAGCCGGCTTATCTACTACGATAATATCCTCATCCTCAAAAAGAATCTTCAATATCTTGTTGCTTCCTGTACTTTCCTGCATAGGATTGTCATCCACATCCAAGCCCTGCAACATATGCCCCAGTATAGGTTCACATTTGCCACGGCATGAGGGATAGTAATACAGATGTTTACGCACTTCAGAAGAAGGTGAAGCTCCCCACCAAAATTCTGCCATACAGATAGGCTTCAACTCATGCTGATACGCATATTGTAGCAATTTTGGTGCAGCACATTCCCCGGCCCCGGCAGGAGGAAGCATGCCCAGGGTTTCTTCAAAAATAGAAAGCAGGGATCTGACCTCACCACGTGCATTCAAAAATTGATATTGGTCAAAGAGTCGGCTCTGCAATTGCGCCGAACGTTGTTTGCGTATTTCCTTTTTCTGCGTGATCACAGCGAGGACACTGTCCAATGCTTGCTGCCTCTCTTTTACTTCTTGTTGACAAGATTGTTTCTGCACATCATACTCATGTTGGTCCCGATAACTCTGTTTGACAAGATCCTGCTCCAGCAGCTCGTATTCCTCTTTGGAAAGTTTATCTCGATTTGTCTGCCGAATGTGTTTTCTCTCCGCCTTATTGGCTTTGTGTAGCGCACGCAAGGAGGCCATTTTTTCGGTACTACGCACTTTTGCCTTTTCCAGCTCAGCTCTGAGACTTTCGATACGTGGATCACATGTTAGTTGTTCTATCTCGCGGTTCAATTTATTGATGATTTCCTCTTCCTTTAGAAAAAAACCATTTTCATCCAGCATATCAAAGATGGGAGGTACAAGATAACGATGACGATTGCTTCCTGCCAGCTTTCCCGAACATCCTGCCAAATAGCCCAGACGTCCTTGCTTATCCTCGACCACCAATACCCCAAACATCTTGCCTATAGGCATTCCCGATCGGGTATCATTCAACCCAAAATTATGTTCAAAATCCTTTTGTTCACAAAGATATCCCTGCAATTCCTCACTCGCTAGGATACTCAATAGGTGTGGCTCATAGCAAAAGGGGAACGTAAATCTCTTCGGTCTGTCCAGAGAAGAGACATCACGCCTGAAAAGATGGAAAAAGGGCGGAGTACTGTTCATTTTAAACTACGTAGAGACGCAAAATTTTGCGTCTCTATATATTGTACATCTGCGGTTGTGTCTTGGACCAACCGCCACGAATTATGGTCAGTGATCCGACAATAGTCGGACAAGCGTTACCAACCACAGGTATTTTATCTCTATTTCAAATTATCCCTGTAGACCTTTGCTTTCTTGATTTCCGTCTGTATATCCTTACGTGCTGCATCACGGGACAATACTTTTTCGTAATCAGCAATAGCCTTATTGTAAGCATCGGTAGCTACATCTTTGCTGTGTACCGCTTTTCCCGGTGTACCTTTCAAGATGCCCAGGTCACGGTAGGCAATAGCCCTGTTTTGGTATAGCTTCATGTCATTCGCATTGATCAAGATCGCTTTCGAATAATCTGCTATGGACAACTGCAACAGCTGCTCACGTTGTGCATCATTCAATTTCTCCTCGCCCGAAACAGCCAAGAGATTGTTGGCTTTGGCTTTATAATAAAAAGCATTTGAATTCTTGGCATCCAAGGCCACTACTTTATCAAACGAACTAGCTGACTTCTTGAAATCTCCCGACTGAAATTGTGAATATCCCAACAAATAAAGTACATCCGGGTCATTAGCCTCTGCTGGCAGAGCTTTTTGCAAATGTGTCACAGCTCCTTTAAAATCTCCCGACAGCAAAGCCTTCTGCCCCAAGCGGACATTCGGGTTGCGATGTTCTTCCTGCTGCGCCTGAGCCGATAAGGTGGTCATAGCCAGGGCAACGGCCACAATTCCGAGTTTCATTGCTTTCAATCGATTATACGCAAATTTTAAATTCATATCCTTATTTTATAGTGTTTATTTCTGTATTAGAGTAAATATGCGGCAATAAGTTTAACACATCAACAAATATTTATGAACATTTCCACATCTCAATTTTATCATTATTTCTAATTCGTTTATTCCTACCTTTGTTCAAAATCATAATATGACAGATTGTTTCCAACAACCATGACGATTTAGCAGTCACAACAGTATGATAGCATAAATAATACCAATTTTTTTATTTTGGCATTTTGCTTGCATTATTAGCTACCACAATTTATCAATAGAATTTACATTAAAAATCTGACATCTTGTCGGATTTGACAACAATATTATATGAGCAACTTTGACACATTCGACTTCAATCAGATGATACCGGTAATTAGCGAAGACACAGAATTCTTTCCATTATTGAGTCAACAAGATGAAGACGAAATGCAGAACGCAGACATTCCAGAAATACTATCTATCCTGCCTTTGCGCAATACAGTCCTCTTCCCGGGGGTTGTGATTCCTATTACCGTGGGTAGAGACAAGTCCATAAAGCTGGTCAAAGAGGCCTACAAAGGCGACAGAACCATAGGTGTGGTGGCACAGAAGGATATGAATGTAGAAGATCCGAATTTCAATCAACTCAACAAAATCGGAACAGTCGCCAACATCATCAAGGTACTGCAAATGCCAGATGGCAATACAACGGTCATTATCCAAGGCAAACAACGCTTCAAGTTGAGTGAACTGATACAGGCCGAGCCGTACATCAAAGCGAAAGTCGAACGTTTTCCAGAGGCTAAGCCCAAGACCAGCAGCAGAGAATTCAAAGCCCTTATCTCGTCCATCAAGGAACTGGCCTTACAGATTATCCAGCTCTCCCCTCACCTACCCAGTGAGGCGGGCATCGCCATAAAAAATATCGAAAGCCCAACCTTTTTGGTCAATTTCATTTCGTCCAACCTATCCTTGGAGCTGAATCCTAAGCAAGAGCTATTGGAAATAAAGGATTTTGTCAAACGTGCCCAATTGCTGTTGGAACACCTGACGACCGAAATCCAAATGCTGGAACTGAAAAACCAGATCCAAAACAAAGTAAGGGTAGATCTCGATAAACAACAACGGGATTATTTCCTCAACCAACAACTCAAAACCATCCAGGAAGAGCTTGGCGGAAACACACCTGACCTCGAAATGGAGGATCTGAAAAAAAGGGCAAAGTCCAAAAAATGGTCTAAAGAGGTCGGAGAGCATTTCAACAAAGAAATCGAAAAACTTGCGCGTATCAATCCAGCCGCTGCAGACTATTCCGTACAGCTCAATTACCTTGAACTTTTGTTGGATCTCCCCTGGGGAGAATATACGAAAGACAATTTTGATTTGAATAGGGCCATAAAAGTGTTGGACAAAGACCACTATGGCTTGGAGAAGGTCAAACAGCGCATCGTCGAATATTTGGCTGTCCTTAAACTAAAAAATGACATGAAAGCCCCAATCCTATGCTTGGTAGGCCCTCCGGGAGTGGGCAAAACCTCACTGGGCAAGTCTATCGCCAAGGCCTTGGGACGCAAATATACCCGTATGGCGTTGGGCGGTATACGGGACGAAGCCGAAATACGTGGCCACCGCAAGACCTATATCGGTGCCATGCCCGGACGTATCATCCAATCGCTGAAAAAAGCAGGAACATCCAACCCCGTTTTCGTACTGGACGAAATCGATAAGATCGGTGCTGACTTCAAAGGAGACCCTTCGTCTGCCCTTTTGGAAGTACTCGACCCGGAGCAGAACACAAATTTTTATGATCACTACGTAGAGATGGAATATGACCTTTCCAAAGTCATGTTTATCGCTACAGCCAATTCGTTGAATACAGTTCAACCTGCCCTGCTGGACCGTATGGAAATCATCGAAGTCAATGGCTATACGATAGAAGAAAAGATAGAGATCGCAAAAAGACACCTGCTTCCAAAACAGCGTGAAATGCACGGACTGAAGAGCAAAGATATATCTCTGGGCAATAAGGTCATTGAAAAGATAATCGAAGAATATACCCGGGAGTCGGGTGTGCGTGGCCTGGAGAAAAAAATAGGTTCTATCGTACGCGGCATTGCCACCAAGATCGTCATGGAGAAACCTTATATATCAAATGTCACTGCAAAAATGGCCGAAGAAATTCTCGGCGCCCCTATTTTTGACAAAGACATGTACGAAAATAATGAGGTGGCCGGTGTAGTTACAGGATTAGCCTGGACATCCGTAGGAGGAGATATCCTGTTTATCGAGTCCAGCCTCAGCCCTGGAAAAGGAAAGTTGAGCCTGACCGGAAATCTGGGCGATGTCATGAAAGAATCTGCCGCTATTGCAATGGCCTACCTACGTTCACATGCTGAAGACTTTGGCATAGATCACGAGGTATTTGACCTTTGGGATGTCAATATACACGTTCCCGCCGGCGCTACCCCCAAAGATGGCCCTTCGGCAGGTATCACCATGTTGACTGCGCTCACATCCTTGTTTACGCAACGTAAGGTCAAGGAAAAATTGGCCATGACCGGCGAAATTACCCTTCGGGGGAAGGTATTGCCGGTTGGTGGTATCAAGGAAAAGATTTTGGCTGCAAAACGTGCTAATATCAAAGAGATCATCCTGTGTAAATCGAATCAAAAGGATATTTTGGAAATCAAAGAAGACTATATCAAAGACATGACATTCCACTACGTGAGCGAAATGTCCGAAGTCATTGATCTAGCTTTGCTGAAAACCAAGGTTAAAAATGCTAAAAAACTGAATAGGTAATTTTTTTTCCGTAAATACACAACGTCCAATTCAAAGCACACGCGGCACGCATACGCTCGTACAAATATACCACACGCGTGCCGCGTGTGTCTTACCTATCGTAAGTTTACCAAAGAGTAAATAACTTATTTTATCCTTAAACCATAATACACGACGGCTTTATCTTGTATAATTAAATGGTTTGTATAATCATTTTTCATAAATAAGCGAACAGATGGCTGTGTTTCATCATTCAGCTTTCTATACCATTCTCTTTCCCTATTTTACAAAATCATTGTATTTTTCTGTTTTAATAACTAATTTTAAAGCCACCGTTAGGCTTTAACCATGTAAACGATATGAAAAGCAGTCCATAAGATGATCCTTTCCAAAATTTTGCATATATTATTCTTGGGTTGCCTTGTCGTAATGGGGCTGAACTCTGTCGCCCAAAATTATCCCTTAAAGTTTAACCATATATCCTATAAGGAAGGGCTGTCACAAAGTCCAATAGGTGCAATTTTTCAGGACAAAAAAGGTTTTATATGGATTGGAAATCGAGAGGGGCTTACACGATATGATGGGTACGAGTTTGTCAGCTATAGTCATAAAGAAGGGGATCATAATAGTCTCAGCCATAATCTTATTCGATCCATTACGCAGGACTCCACCGGAATGCTTTGGGTTGGAACATCTAATGGGTTAAATGTCTTTGATCCTGTTACAGAAAAATTTACTTATATAGATATTTCGCAGAGCAAAACTGTTTCGGCAGTGTTAATTGATAAGCAACAGTATGCTTGGGTAGCCTCTTACGATGGCTTAAAGCGCGTCAGACGCAAGTCTTCAGGCAAATTGGAGGTATTACATATAGAAAATGACGATCTCAGAAATGGGTTAGCGAGGGCATTGATGCAGGATCAAGAGGGAAGAATATGGATAGGCTTTACTAATGGAATAAGGTGTCTCGATCCGTCTACACTAAAGATTGTTCCCCTGCCTGATGCCATCAGAAAAGAACAGGATGATCGTGCGCTTACCATATCATCTATCAGAGAAGATAAACGAGGAGATATTTGGTTCTCTACAGAAGGAGATGGTTTTTTCTGGTATAAGAAACGACAAGGTACCTTTCATAATTTCCGGAATGTAGTTAATCTGGATACGGGTCTGCCATCAAATGTTATTAAGGATATTTTGGTATATGATAACGAAGACATTTGGTTTGGGACACGTATGGGGCTGAGTATATTTCACAAACGTACAGAGACGTTTACGAATTATCAACATGATAGCAGCGACCTGACGAGTTTAAGCCAAAATTCTATCTGGAACTTTTTGCGGGATCGGTCGGGTAATATATGGATGGGAACTTATGCGGGCGGCCTTAACATTTACTATCCAAGGTTCAGTAATTTTGAAAACATTGGAGAAAGAATAGGTAATAAAGTAGGACTAAGTCAATCTATTGTGAATAGTGTGCTCGAAGAAAATAACGGGGCGCTATGGGTTGCTACAGATGGAGGGGGTCTGAACTACATTGACCGAAAAAAAGGAATCAGCAGGTGTTTTTTTCCAATAGATAAAAATGGTAGACAGATCAGCCATATTATGACAATGGCCAAGGGAAGTAAGGGGGAGCTATATCTGGGTACGTTGGAAGGATTGGGTATATTTGACGATACCGATGGAACAATTGATTATTTACCTATAGGGACTTCCGGTGACAGCAGAACAATTAATGCCTTGTTGGCAGAAGAAAATGGTAACCTTTGGGTTGGTACACATAAGTTTGGTGTATGGATGATCGATGCAGACGGGAAGATAGAAACTTTGGGAAGTACGGCGGGTATAAGTATTCAGTCTTTGTATGCCACCGATGAACATATCTGGATGGGTACAGATGGGAGTCTATACTGTTATGATAAAAAAAATAAAAAGTTGCTTCGGTACCGCGAATTTGATAACTATACGGTTTTATCACTGTTCATCGATTCTAAAAAACGATTTTGGGTAGGTACACATAAGGGGGTCGCTTTGTTTAACCCTCGAAATAATGAAAAGCATTTTATCACACAAGAGACCGGCTTGGTCGACAATATGGTAGAAGCGATTGTAGAAGATGATTCGGGAAATATATGGGTAAGTACCCAAAACGGATTGTCTAAAATTAGCTATACCGGACAGCATGGGCACTTTTCCGATCAAAATCTAAGTGTTGACAATTATACCTCTAATAATGGTTTGTCCAGTAACCGGTTTATGCGAGGGGCTGTACTGAAATCAGAACGAGGGGAGTTGATGTTTGGTGGGGTGAATGGTCTGACTACGTTTTATCCTGAAAAAATCGTCAGAAACGCCTATCTTCCTCCGGTTGTCGTTACCGATTTCTTAATCGACAATAAATCCGTTCGGGTAGGTGTCGAAAACAGTCCTTTGGCATCTCCTATTGACGAGACAAAACAACTGACCTTAAAATACGATCAGAATGCGATCACGTTTAAGGTGGCGGCGCTAAACTACATCAATTCTTCCAATAATCAATATGCCTATAAATTAGTAGGTTTTGATAAGGAAGATGAGTGGTATTATGCCGGGAATCAGCGTACCATCAGTTATACCAACTTGCCGGAAGGAAGCTATATCCTTAAAATAAAGGTGGCTAACAACGACGGCGTTTGGAATGAGCAAGAAAAAAGTATAGCGATTAAAGTGTTGCCACCATTTTGGAAAACGTGGTGGGCATATACTATCTATATATCGGTATTCTTGGGGCTGTTATATCTTTTCTATAGCTACTCTATTAAAACCGAAAAGCTTAGACATTAGCTCGAACTTGAAAGTATCAACCACAGAATGGACCAGCAACTGGCCCAAAAGAAAATGTCCTTTTTCACCAATATATCCCATGAGATAAAAACACCATTGACCATGATTCTTGCACCAATTGAGCGTCTTCTGGATATGAGTGAAGGCAATCATGGGATCAATAATCAATTGCGGTTGATGTACCGCAATGGGGAAAGGCTATTAAAACTGATCAATCAATTACTGGATTTTAGAAGATTTGACTCTGGAAATGATCAGCTTAACACTTCAGAGGGAGATATTGTTCCATTTTTAAAAGAGCTTTTTTTAGCATTTAAAGGACTGGCAGATAGTAAGGGAATTACCTTGAAATTTCATTCGGAGTTGCCGGAATTATATTTGTGGTTTGATCAGGACAAGTTGGAAAAAGTTTTTTATAATCTGTTGTCTAATTGCATGAAATTCACACCTTATGAGGGGTCTGTATTTATTCGAATCGATAAGGTTTTGCGTGACGGCAGAGATTATGCGTCTATAACCGTAGAAGACAATGGGTGTGGCATAGCAGCTGAGCATATCGATAAAATATTTGAACAGTTCAGGTATTATAATCAAAAAGGCCTGAATGCAGAAGGCACGGGTTTAGGACTGGCATTTTCAAAAGAATTAGTGGATTTGCATCATGGCAAAATTGAAGTTAAAAGTACCGAGGCAACGGGTGAAACTCCGGGGTACACTGTTTTTACCGTACTCTTGCCGTTGGGAAAAGAACACTTGTCGGAAGCTGAGACTCGTGATTTGTTTTTAGATGAAGATAATATCTCTACATATCAGGAAGATGCTTTACTTGCAAAGCATCCCGTGGAGCGGCGTAAGCAGGAAATACGGAAACGAATGGAGAAGGAAAGACCTTTGATGCTTATTGTAGAGGATAATCCGGATGTTCGGGGGCTTATTTTTTCCAGTTTTGAAGAAGAATTTGACATTATTACCGCAGTGAACGGAGAACAGGGATTGGTAGAAGCACAGCGGGCTATTCCCGATATCATCATCAGTGATGTGATGATGCCTGTCATGGATGGTATCAGTTTATGCAGTCAGTTAAAGACAGATGTCAATACCAGCCATATTCCGGTGGTGTTGCTAACAGCAAGGAGTTCAACGGTTTTTAAGATGGAAGGATTTGAAACCGGAGCGGACGATTATATCACCAAGCCATTCTCTATCAATATGCTCAGTATAAGAGTTTGGAACCTGTTGGATTCTCGGCAGAAGCTTAGGGATGTATTCCAGAGGGAGGTGCGATTACAGCCACAGAATATAACCATAACATCAACGGATGATAAATTTCTGCATAACCTTATGCAGTTTATAGAAGAGAATATTGATAATCCCGAACTCACTGTTGAGGATCTGGGTAAGAGCGTCTCCATGTCAAGGGGTACCTTATATAAAAAGATCAAAGCCTTGACTGGACAGACAGTCAATGACTTTGTACGTACCGTTCGATTAAAACGAGCAGCCCAACTACTTGAACAAGCCAGATATAATGTTAATGAAATAGCTTATATGGCGGGGTTTTCGGATGTGAATTATTTTAGAAAATGTTTTAAAGACCAGTTTGGCTATACACCTAAGGAATATGGTAAACAATCGGGACGAGAGTCCTGAATCCCCAAAAGTAATCTCGTATACGCTCCTTTTTCTATTGTTTTGTACGGCATTCATGTATTTTCTGAACGCTAATCATGTTTTTTGTTTTCGTAGTGCATCTATCTTAGCACCAGTGAAACGGAGTGAGTATAGAAGTATGAAAATAAAACGAACATCTGTGCTCGTTTTGATAATTATGATGATGCTCTATTTACTTATTTTGACATTATAAACGTGAGGTCTACTTTAGACTACTAAATTATTGAGAAACTAAACTTAAATACAATGACGAATATCATTACCTATTTCAGGCTGAGGCCTATGTCTCGGACATTTAGGTTGTCTTTACTATTGATTGGTATCAATATATTCTTTTTGGGTGAATTAGCCTATGCTCAGTCCAGACAGGCAACAGGGCAGGTAAAAGACCAAAAGGGCGAGGTATTGCCTGGAGTTTCTGTTTCCGTGAGAGGAGAACAACAGTTTGTCGTTACGGATAACGAAGGCCGTTATCATGTGAGTAATGTAAAAAACAACTCGGTATTGATCTTCTCTCTTTTAGGCTTTGAAGTGCAAGAACGGACCGTCGGAAACCGTAAGACTGTAAACATTATCATGAGGGAGACAATTACCGGATTGGAGGAAGTGGTCGTGATCGGCTATGGAGAAGTAGATCGAAAGGATCTCACGGGGTCGGTGGGATCTGTGAACATACAACAGATGGAAAAAGCTCCGGTGATGTCCTTTGAAGAAGCGTTGGCGGGCAGAGTGGCCGGTGTGCAGGTATCCTCTTCTGAAGGACAACCTGGAGAAGAAGGCATTAGCATTGTGATTCGAGGAGCCAATTCCTTGACCCAGGACAATTCGCCCTTATTTGTCGTCGATGGCTTCCCTATGGAAGACTTTGAAGCCAGTTCTCTCAATCCGGAAGAGATTGCCTCAATGGATATCTTAAAAGATGCTTCGGCCACTGCTATTTACGGAGCGCGAGCTGCAAATGGGGTCATTATTATTGAAACAAAAAAAGGTCAGGAAGGAAGACCCACAGTTACCTTCAATACACGCACGGGAATCAACAGGATCACAAAACGGATGGAGATGATGGAGCCGTACGAATTTGTGAAGTTTGTGCAGGAGCGTTCTCCGTCTGCAGCAAATGCATTGTATCTCACAGACGGATTGGCTGTGGAGGATTACCGGAATGTAAAGGGGTTTAACTGGCAAGACCATATTTTCCAAACCGCCCCTGCCCATCTCTACAGCCTCGCTTTAAGAGGAGGTACCCGACAGACCAAGTATTCCATATCGGGATCGATTAATGATATGACCGGTGTGGTTATCAATTCCGGACAAAAGCGTTATCAGGGCAGGGTGACCATAGATCAGCAAGTCAATGATAAACTAAAGGCCTACCTGAGTGCCAGCTTCAGTAGCACCAGTAACCATGGGTCGTACGCTTCCTCTTCCTCATCGACTGTCAGTAGTAATTACATGTATGCAGTATGGGCGTACCGCCCGTTGAGAAGTGCGATCGAAGTAGATGAATTCGGTAACGTTGTCGATGACGAGGAAGATTTCCTTACTAACGAGTACGATGATGATGAGTCTACCAGTTCTTTGTTTAATCCCTTAATAAACGTCGAGAATATCCACCGTACCCGTAGGAACAATACGCTGAACGTGAATGGATCCCTGAATTACGCGTTTAACAGAGCGCTGACATTACGGATCGGTGGGGGTGTCAAACAATGGCAAAGTAAGACTGAATCTTTCTATAATTCCAGCACCATGCTCGGCAATCCCAGACGTCTGAACAATATACGGGGCCAACACGGAAGTATAGGCTTTGCGGAAAGCACCACCTGGTTGAATGAGAATACCCTGAGATGGAGAAAGCTACTCCAGAGCGTGGCGGTTCGGTGAGTTCCATGGGAAATTCGGACCTTCGATGGGAAACTACTTCGCAGCTGGATATAGGTTACGACCTCGGTATCTTGAAAGACCGGCTGAACCTCACGGTAGATGTCTACCGAAAAACTACTTTTGATTTGTTGCTCAATGCGAATGTACCTTATTACACAGGCTTTCAAAGGGTTTTTCGAAACATAGGAAAGGTTCAAAATCAGGGGCTGGAAATTACTTTAAACTCTGTGAATGTCAGAAAACGGGATTTTGAATGGCGCAGCAATTTCAATATCAGCTTCAACCGCAACAAAATCCTGCAATTGGCAGACGATGAAAATAATATGCTGTCTATGAAAAACTGGTCATCAGGATTCAGTGAGACTCCGCTATATATGGCGAAGGTTGGTGGACCTGCGGCCCTGTTTTACGGATATATATTTGACGGCGTATACCAGTACGAGGATTTTGACCAGACCCCAAGCGGAGACTATATCCTAAAGAACGATCGCCCCGATAACGGTGATCCCCGGGAGCTGATACAGCCGGGAGATGTGCGGTACAGAGACCTTGATGGAGACGGCATGATCACCGATGGAGACAGAACTGTTATCGGGCGTACGTTGCCCATTCATATAGGGGGATTCAACAATGACTTCCGGTACAAAAACTTTAGTCTGAATGTGTTTTTCCAGTGGTCTTATGGTAACCATGTTTACAATGCTAACCGGGAAATATTTGAAGGCAACCGCTTAAACAGCATCATCATCAACCAGTATGCCAGTTATGAAGATCGCTGGACACCGGAAAACCCGAGTAATACCCTGTTTAGGGTAGGGGGTATGGGGCCTGCAGGTACCTATTCGTCCCGTGTGATTGAGGATGGCTCTTTTGTGAGGTTGAAAACAGTGGCTTTGGCCTACCGATTTAATCCCCGCTACCTCCAAGCGATACGTCTGAGCGATCTGGAGGTAAATGTTGCTGCACAGAACTTGTTTACCTGGACCAATTATTCCGGTACGGATCCGGAAGTATCCATTCGCCATTCGATCCTGACTCCCGGTTTTGATTTTTCTGCTTACCCCAGAGCCAGGACATTAGTATTTGGTTTAAAGGCTACTTTTTAATTATATGAAATATTTATTATGAAAAGATATATAATAATAACCTATTTATTGATGACATGTTTTCTCATGTCATCCTGCGAAAAGTTTGTCAGTACGAATCCCTCTGATTTCTTACCGACCTCGGCGTATTATGAGACGGAACAACACCTGCAAACAGCTCTGAACGGAATTTACAGCCGTTTGCAAGCGGAGTCATTGTACGGGGCAAGTCTTTGGAGCTACCATGATATCGCCGATGAGTTTTATTGGTCGATGGGAAATGTTACCCAGACTGCTCCCAATATTACCATTTACCGGCACTCGCCTTCTGATAGCCACGTTCGTGGACTTTGGCAGACCTGCTATAAGGGTATCGGCGATGCCAACATGCTGATCGCTAATATCAACAAGCCGGATATGGATGAGCAACAGCGCAACGTCATTTTGGGAGAAGCTTTGTTCTTGCGCGCTTACTATTACTTCTTACTCGTAAGCAACTATGGTAAGGTGCCTATGCCGCTGAAACCTGTGACGTCGCCCGTCGGAAATAATATGCCCGCCAGTTCGATCAGGGAGGTGTATGACCGGATCATAAAAGATATGGAAAGAGCAGAGACCCTGGTGCTTCCCATTCAAGATATCGGTTTTGGCGGGCGAATCAGCAAATCGGCCGTGCGGGGTATATTAGCCCGGGTTAATCTGTATATGGCCGGCTATCCCCTGCAAGATGAAAGCCGCTATGTTGAAACCCTGAGATGGGCACGAATGCTCATCAACGATCCGGTACATCGTCTTAACCCCGATTATACGGATATTTTCATCCGGTATGCCCGTGATGAGTATGATATCGGAGAAAGCATCTGGGAAGTGGAGTTTTGGGGCAATAGAGGGGATGCTTACGTATCCAGTGGCCGGCTGGCATCTCGAAATGGTATTGAAATGCGGGACGCTAATTTCACGGATGTCATAGGATTTTCATACGGACAGATCAGTACAATAGGACGCCTATACCGTCGGTATGAAAGTGGAGACGTGCGCAGGGATTGGGCCATCGCCCCTTTTCGGTACAGTGGCGGACAAAGTATTTCTTACTCTTCATCCCAGATCTACGAACGCAATTGTGGAAAATGGCGCAGAGAATATGAAGTGGTGATACCCAAGAACAGAAACTTTACGCCACAGAATTTCCCTATCCTTCGCTATGCGGATGTGCTGTTGATGTACGCGGAAGCGGCAAATGAACTATTAGGTCCGGAGGAAGCCCTGCCGGCATTGAATCAGGTGCGGGCACGTGCCAATGCGACCCTGTTTCAGGGGACGAATGCGATTACCGATCAAGACCAATTCAGGAAGGTGCTCCGTGACGAGCGCTCCCGTGAGCTTTGTTTTGAAGCCTTACGGAAAATGGACCTGATCCGCTGGGGTATATTTTTGGAGACCATGTTATGGGTGGGCAATGAAATCGCCGGAGAAGCGCCTCCTTCAAAGATTTATGCCCCGTATGCCGCGCAAAATGTGTCTACCCGTCATTTGCTGTATCCGATACCGGCTTATGAGTTAGCATTAAACAGATCGCTGGAACAAAATCCAAATTGGTAAAACTTAAATAAAAAAACATTCCATATGGCAATTGAAAATCAAATTATATACATATGAAAAGGTTAATAGATAAAAGTATAGCTTTGATCGGGATAACTATCCTGTTCGTGGCCTGTTCTCCGGAACAACATGTGCTGGAACCATCTTTTGAAATTCAGGGTTATGAGGTTGAGCAAGTCATCGACACGTTGGGAAATGAGGTATACCAGGTGTCGTTCCGGCTCTCCGGTGATCCGGATATTGTTAGTCTTTATTCTGGTCAAATAGAGAACGATTATCAATACCGCGATGGCAGATTAATCGAGTATGATGCTTTAAATTTATCTTTTGCTTCCAATGTCCAGTATGGGGCACAAGCCAACCAGTTCTCGGTACATGTCTCCACTGATTTCGATGGAGATTATACTTTTGAAGGTGTGACCGGAGCAGAGTGGACGGATATTACGGAGGGTTTTGTCTTGGGCACAAGCGCTGCTTTTGTCCCGTCGGGCGTCAAGAATATACGAGCGTATCAGGAAGACGGAAAGCCATTGTATATCGCTTTCAGATATGTTTTCCGCCCCTTTTCGGAGTACGGGGAGGCCAGAATCTGGAGAGTCTTTAATTTTAATCTGTCGGGCGTAACCGCCATCGGCGATGTAACCATTGCCAATCAGCAATCCGGGGCATGGCTTTTCGTGGACAATGCCATCGATAATCCCGGTAGGGCGAAAATAGAGAACTTGCTCTGAAAGTCTCGCCTCAGTGGCAGGAGGATACAGGTGATTCACTGTGCCAAAATACCTGAAGTCCACGCGTTCTAAAAATATCCTGTGTTAATAAACGTCACCTTGAGCGGAGTCGAAGGGTCTCTTAATAATCAGTATGCTACTGAAATGAGATATTTATTTTCGATGAGCTCCCTGCGGTCGGTTCGACTTCGCTCAACATGGCGGCTTTTGAGATTCTTCATTATTTGCATTTGGTAGAAATGCCCGGAACATCCAGAAAAACTAAATTGATTAATAATCCGGTGCCATTTTAATTTTACACAAAAAACGGAGCAAAATCGTATATTCGTTTCAGGAACGCAGATAAAGTATCTATACTTAATTCTAATCCCACAGGCAGCCGTGTCCCTTTTTGTGCTTTCGAAGGAACAGCTAAAAATGTGGTCATCATGGGAAATAACTTAAGCAATATTAAAGATATTTATATCAAGACTCCCGAAATAAACGATAGCGATATAAAAACACAAAACAATGTTCAATAATCCGTTAAAAGCAAGGGGCAATATGACGAAAAAGATTATAATGGCACTAGCTTTGAGTTTCATAGCATTTGCTTTTAAAAAAGACGACACAAATATCGTAAAAGATAATTTTGAATTTGCCGCCAAGCAATTGACGTATGCCCTGGAAGAAATAACCCTCGCCATTGCCAATGAATCTGATTCCAGTATTCACGCCAGATCAGAAAAAGGTTGGAGCGAATTGGTCAGTCCCCGTTCTTTGGAACCAGATGGGAGTTTGATCATGGTACCTTCAAAAGATTGGTGCAGCGGCTTTTTTCCTGGAGAATTGTGGTATATGTATGAATATACCAGAAGCGAGCAATGGAAAAACCTTGCACACAGGCGGACCATAGCCTTGGAGCGTGAAAAGTATAACGCCACGACACACGACATGGGGTTCAAAATGTACTGTAGCTATGGAAATGCTTATCGCCTCACAGGAGATACCGTATACAGAGACGTGCTGCTCAAATCAGCAAAGACATTGATCAAACGATTCAACCCGGTAGTCGGTAGTATTCGTTCATGGGATTTTGGCAACAGATACAATTGGAAATTTCCAGTCATTATAGACAATATGTTGAATCTGGAATTGCTCTTCTGGGCAACTAAAGAGACGGGAGACTCCACATTTTCCAATATAGCCATCACCCATGCAAATACTACGCTGAAGAATCATTTTCGACCAGACTACAGTTCCTATCATGTAGTTGATTACGATCCTAAAACCGGAGAAGTACGCAATAAATATACGCATCAGGGCTACAGCAAAGAATCAGCTTGGGCTCGCGGACAAGCTTGGGGACTGTATGGATATATGCTTTGTTATCGTGAAACCGGAAAACAAGAATACTTGGTACAGGCACAGAAGATCGCGACATATATTTTTTCACATGCCAATCTGCCGAACGACCTTATCCCCTACTGGGATTATGATGCACCTGAAATTCCAAATGAGCCCAAAGATGTATCTGCAGCTACATGCACAGCTTCTGCTTTATATAGCTTGTGTGATTTGGATAAGGAAAATGCACAGAAATACAAAAAATGGGCCGATACCATTCTGGAAAACTTGACCAGATCATACAGAGCACCATTGCACAGCAACAAAGGTTTTTTGCTGTTGCACAGTACCGGGGCCAAACCTTTCAACTCCGAAGTGGATCAACCATTGGTGTATGCCGATTATTATTTTCTGGAGGCGCTATTGAAAAAAGATAAATTGGAAAAGGGGGTTAATTTTTAACACCACATAACAGTATAAAAATTAGGAGTTGATAACGTAATGATATGAATAAGTTAAGTTTAGTAATAATAATAGCTTTTGCTGTACTGTTTCGGACGGTTCAGGCAGCAGACATTTCCACAGTAAGTCCAAAAGAACAAAGGAAATACATGGTTGAGACCTTAACCAAAATTGCCCATCCCGTACTCTATCATTTAAGTAGGAATGAATTAAAAAAAATGATGCCTGTGGAACATAAATCAGCACTTAAAGCAAAAACCAGTTATTTAGAAGCCTTTGGCCGCACATTATCCGGTATTGCTCCATGGCTTGCATTGGGGGTAGATGATACCGAAGAAGGAAAACAACGAAGGGTATATATAGATTTAGCTATAAAAAGCATACAAAACGCTACGGATATTAATTCTCCAGACTATCTTGATTTCGGAACCAATCCCCAGACTTTGGTAGACGCAGCATTTTTTTCGGCAGGATTACTTAGAGCTCCTAAACAGTTATGGGAACCTTTGGACGATAAGACAAAAAGCAATGTATTGACCGCATTAAAGGCAACCCGTGCTATAAAACCACCGTACAACAATTGGCTATTGTTTAGTGCGATGGTGGAAGCAGCTTTATTGAAATTTGAAGGGCAATGTGATGAAATGAGGTTAGATTATGCCATTAAACAGCATTTTTTATGGTATAAAGGGGATGGTGTGTATGGAGATGGCCCTGATTTCCATTTTGACTACTACAACAGCTATGTCATCCATCCTATGCTCTTGGATGTTTTAAAAACAATGGGAGAAGCAGGAATAAAACAACAAACGGATCTCTTCAAGATAGCCTTAGCCAGAGCACAAAGATATGCCGCTATACAGGAAATGTTAATTTCTCCAGAAGCAACCTATCCGGCTGTCGGGAGGTCTATCACCTATCGTTTTGGCGCATTCCACCTCTTATCTCAAATCGCTCTCATGCAAGCCCTTCCACAAAAAGTATCACCCGAACAAGTAAGATATGCCTTATACAATGTGGTAAAGAGGCAAGTAGAAATGCCTAACACCTTTGACGAAAATTCATGGTTAAAAATTGGTTTTTCGGGCTATCAGCCTCAATTGGGAGAAGGTTACATTTCTACAGGTAGCTTATACTTATGTCTTAATGCTTTTTTGATCCTAGGTCTGCCGCCTGATAATCAGCTGTGGCAAGGCAATAATATAGATTGGTCATCACGTAAAATATGGCATGGCGAACAGGTTATGTTAGATAAGGCTTACAAGGAAAAAAAATAATATTCCATTTGGACCACAGGCTGTCCAATATGAAAATCCATCATTGACCAATAGCCTTGAAAGTCCTGCATCAATGGCAGGAAGAAACAGGTGATACTGTACCAAAATACCTAAAGCCCAACCGTTCTAAAAAGAATGTGGACTATCTGCATTTGGTAGAAATGCCTGGGGAATCTAAAAATACAAAAATGATCAATAAATCGGGCCCTTTTTAGTCAACATAGGGTTATCAACAAAAAGGCCACGATTAGAAACTATATTAGTAGACAATTAATACAAAATTACCATTATGAAAAAAAGCAATATCATCCTCATATTACTGTTGAGCTTTCCGGTTTTTATTTTTGCCCAAAAAAACCGCTACGGCATGAAAATAAAGCAAATGGAAGATAGTTGTACATTAGAACGCTACCGAGAACTATCCAAGCTTGTTGACTTGTCCGCACTTCCCGATCTGTGCATACGCTATAAATATGTGCCTAATAAGATCAAATCACAGGATTATGAAGCCTGTACTACCGAAAGCTATGTTTTTAAAGATTACGGAACCCGTCAGCTGAAAATGGAAGTCGATATTCCCAAAGAAGGAAAAGGTCCCTTCCCATTTATTATTTACGTACATGGAGGTGGATGGGCAGGAGGCAATCTATCGGGTTATATCAACCAGTCTAAGTACCTGGCCACAAGAGGTATCGCCGGAGTGAGGATTTCATACACCTTAAGAAATCAGGGAGGGCATTTCGATCAAGGGATGCAGGAGCTGAACGAAGCTCTTGAGTTTGTCAAACAACATGCAAAGGAATGGAACCTGGATCTGACGCGCATCGGATATGCAGGAGGTTCGGCAGGTGCTCCTCTAGCATCACTCGCGGCCATGAAAAATGGTGCCAAGCTATTTATAGGCATCAACGGGATATACGATTTTACGGATGAGAATAGAGGGAGCTTTCCGGGCAAAAGCAATTCTTATTTAAGAGACCATACCACGAAAGAAAAATTGCAGGAAATATCCGCATACTATAATATCCCCAAGAAAAATATTCCGGCAGTCATTACATTTCATGGTACAGCAGATCCTACCATACCCTATCAACAATCAGTAAACTTGGTCGAAGCCGTAAAAAAAGCAGGTGGCATAGCCGAAGCAAAGATATATCCCAACTACACACATTCCTTTTCTGCTAAATCCAGTTCCGACAAATTTGAGGAAGTAGTGATAGCAATATACGAATTTGCAAGCAACGTCTTTCAGAAAAAGTAATATATACACGAAATTATGATGTTATATAAAAAGGCAATTATGATTGCCATCGTCGCTGTCACACCCATCCTTGTCCAAGCACAGACAAGCAGCAAATCAAATGCAGAAAAACCACGTTTTGTACACCCTGGTATCATCGGAAATACCTCGATGCTGGATGCCATACAAAAAGAAGTGGATGCCGGAAAGACAGACCGCATAAAAGCTTACCAACAAGTTCTCGATTTTATAGAAAATAATCCGATACAAAGAGAATTTCCCGAAATCGTAATGGCCAAAGGCTCTGGCAGTACCCCCACAGAGGCACATATCCGAAGGGATGCCATCCTCGCCTATGCTTATGCCTTAAAGTGGGCGAGAACTGGCAAAACCGAAGACGCGGCAAAGGCTATAGAAATCTTGAACGGCTGGGCTTCCAATTTTCAAAAATATGAACCGGTGGAAGGCACATCAAAACAACAGAGCCAACTGGAAGCAGCTTGGGTAGCCCCTAGTTTTGTTGCGGCGGCCGAAATTATAAGGCATTACAAAGTGAATGGAAAATCAGCGGATTGGTTATCTGCCGACAGGGCTGTTTTTAACAAATTTGTACAAAACCTAAAAGACAATTACATCAATGCTATGGTTAAATCTATAAATAATAACCGTAGACGCAATAACTGGGGAGTATCTGCCGGATATGCGAAGATGGCCATCGGAGTTTATCTCGGAAGCAAAAATGTCTATGAAGATGGAAAAAGAATCATCCTTGAGCTATTGCCACATATTATCCAGCCGGATGGAGAAATACTAGAGTTCTGTTCAAGGGACTGCCATCACCCCCAATACTCCATGTGCGGATTGACATTGGCCGCAGAAATAGCAAAAAACCAAGGCGACAGTTCTATTTACGAAGCCATATCCGCAAGATTAAAAACAGGATGGGAATGGATGGGCACCGCTTACAACGGACAGGCTGATTGTAGAAATTGTGCCAAAGCAAGACTGTTTTCAGCAATCGAAGTAGCCAACAGCCACTATAAATCTGATATTATACAAAATCTGATAGCAAAGAAAAGTCCGTTTAGCGTGAACAAAAGCCATACTTTTCTAGACTTTTTCACTTATACACACCATTCTATTCCTAAATAAAGAAAATATTATTGATTAAACATTGCCATTTGCGATCCTCACAGATAAACGTATTTTTGTTTCGATGATAGAACTTTATACAGACGGAGCTTCCAGTGGCAATCCCGGTCCGGGAGGTTACGGCACCATTCTCCGTACCATATATCAAGGTAGTAATCCCGAATTCAAAGGCAAGCTAATCGAAAAAGAGTTTTCAGGTGGGTACCGCAAGACGACAAATAACCGTATGGAGCTGATGGCCGTCATTGTTGGGCTTGAAGCCCTCAAAAACAGCAAACAGCGAGTTACTGTCTACTCAGATTCAAAGTATATTATCGACGCCATTGACAAAAAATGGGTGTACGGATGGATGCAGAAGGGGTTTAAAGGAAAAAAGAACAAAGACCTTTGGCTCCGACTCATGCAGTCCTACAAACTGCACGACATCAGACTAGTATGGGTCAAAGGACATGCCGGACATCCACTGAACGAACGCTGTGACCAGCTAGCTGTAGCTGCTTCCAAAGACAAAGCCAATTGGAAAATCGATAGTGTATTTGAGATGGAAGAGCAACAGGGATTAAACATTTAACAAGGCTATAGATCATGCTAAAGCAATCCTTTTCCCCTATTCTTCCACAAAGCCCCTGTATACTCATTCTAGGATCACTTCCGGGCGATCTTTCCATTGCTGCGCACCAATACTATGCGCATCCCCAAAACAGGTTTTGGAAAATCCTTTTCCATCTGTTTGACGAACCTTTCTCCATCGATTACCAAAACAGGAAAGATCTGCTTCTCAAAAACCATATCGCCCTGTGGGATGTCTGTGGCAGTGCAACCCGAAAAGGTAGCATGGATGTAGATATCAAAGAAGTGTCTCCCAACGGTATTCTTCAACTGTTGGTCGAATATCCAACTATACAACGTGTATTTTTCAACGGTCAAAAAGCCGCCCATCTGTTTGACAGACATTTCGAAAGAACTCCGGAGATCCTATTCCAAACCCTGCCCAGCACTAGCCCAGCCAATGCACAATATAGCTTTGAAAGGTTATTGGAAGAATGGAAAGTAGTGGTATATTAGAATTTTTGTATATTTCCTCTATAAAAAGAGCCTTCAAAGGCAGAGGAGAATTACATAAATCCATTTTATATACGGTCGCAATTATATTGCATATAAAAATGAATTTATGTAAGTTTGAGTAACGAAATAAAAACGTTATGGATATTCAATCAAGAAAAATAGAATTTGTACAAGAGTTTTTAAAACTTCAAAATGAGGAACTATTAACTCGTTTGGAAAAGCTATTACATTCTGGCAAGTCACAAAAAAACAGCTTCCAACCCATGACTATTGCAGAATTCAATGAACGAATCGACAAGTCCATGGAAGATTCAAAAAACGAAAGATTAATAACCTCAAGTGACTTGATTGCAGAAATTGAAAAATGGGATTAATAATATATTGGACTGATTTTGCAAAAAAAGAACTAAAAAACATCTTTGATTATCACAAAGAAAAAGTAAGTCTGAAAATAGCGAAACAGATTGCCAAACAAGTTGTAGAAAAAGCAAATTGTCTAAGCAGTTTTCCTGAAATCGGGCCGATCGAACAACTGTTAAAAGAAAGACCTCAGAATTTCAGACATATTGTAAGTACAAATTACAAAATTGTTTACTGGATAAACAACGATAAAAATAGGGTTGAAATCGTCGATATTTTTGACACACGGCAAAACCCAGAGAAAATAACGAGAAAAAAATAACAGTACTATTCCATAATATCTAACAGCTTTTGAAATCTTTCAGGACTTTAGCAATAAGCAACCTATCTATAATAGCTGCCAAAACTTTCCTCAAAACAATGTAGAAATATATTCCGTATGACGGAACAAAAAGCTACGGATCCGAGAAAAAACTTTCGCTATAATCATTCGGTTTGATTATTTTTGTGGCAAGATGTCAGACTTGAAATACAACCAAAGAGGTGTCTCCGCTGGGAAAGAGGATGTACACAACGCCATAAAGAATATTGACAAGGGCTTATATCCCAAAGCTTTCTGCAAGATCATCCCCGATATTTTGGGTGGCGATGAGGCTTGGTGCAATATCATGCATGCCGATGGAGCCGGCACCAAATCCTCTCTGGCCTATATATATTGGAAAGAGACAGGTGACATCTCTGTATGGAAAGGCATAGCACAGGACGCCATCATCATGAACATCGATGACCTGCTCTGTGTAGGAGCCATAGACAACATCCTGCTGTCCTCTACCATCGGACGTAACAAAAATCTCATCCCTGGCGAAGTCATTGCCGAAATCATCAATGGCACCGAAAAAATTCTGGCTGAGCTCCGCGAACTGGGCATCGGCATCTATTCCACCGGAGGGGAGACAGCAGACGTAGGTGACCTTGTACGAACGATCATCGTAGATAGTACCGTGACCTGTCGTATGAAACGTAAAGAAGTCATTTCCAACCACCACATCAAGCCCGGAAACGTCATTGTCGGGCTGGCATCTTACGGACAAGCTACCTACGAAAAAGAATATAACGGTGGCATGGGTTCCAATGGATTGACATCTGCACGCCACGATGTATTCAGCAAATACATAGCCGAAAAATATCCCGAAAGCTATGATCCCGCAGTACCTTACGAGCTGGTATTTGCAGGAGGCAAAGCCCTAACGGACAAAATCAAAGTCGAAACAGGAGAAGAAATAACCGCAGGCAAACTGGTATTGTCCCCTACCCGCACCTATGCTCCGGTTATCAAACAAATATTGGACAAATACCGCACACAGATAGATGGTATGGTACACTGTTCGGGTGGCGCACAAACCAAGGTACTCCACTTCATCGACAATGTACATGTGGTCAAAGACAATTTGTTTCCTGTCCCTCCCCTATTTGAACTGATCCAACGGGAATCCAATACAGATTGGCAAGAAATGTACAAGGTATTCAACATGGGGCATCGTATGGAACTGTATGTTTCTCCCGAAATAGCTGAAGATATCATGGCTATCTCCAAGTCATTTGGTATCCCGGCCCAAATCATCGGGCATGTGGAAGCCAGTGACAGAAAACAGGTGACCATTCAATCGCCATACGGCACTTTTATTTACGAATAAAGAATCAATGAACAACAAGCCTATTATTGGTCGGACGGAAGTAGTGGATTTGCCTGAATTGGGCATGTACAATATTACCGCCAAGACCGATACAGGTGCTGACACTTCCGTACTGCATTGCGAAGACTTCGAAGTTTTTGAAAAAGATGGACATCACTTTATATCCTGCCATATCTGCCCTCACTTAGAAGATGCCGAAATGATGACACTTACTTTTCCCATCCATCGGGAACGTGTGGTAAAAAGTTCCTTTGGACAAACAGAAACCCGATACATCTTCATCACCAAAATCCGACTGTTTGACAGGCTATATGATATTAAGCTTTCACTGCGTGACCGCTCATCCATGTCCTACCCCATGCTTTTGGGGAGGAATTTTATCAACGGTAAATTTTTGGTGGATGTATCACAAAAAAATCTAGGTAAGAATACCTTATAAACAAACTATTCACTCTCATTCATTGTTATCAAAGATAATTAAATCAAATTTTTGTGAAAATTGCCGTTTTATCCACGAATAAGCGCCTCTATTCGACCCGTAGACTAGTAGATGCAGCTGTACAGCGAGGGCACGAATGTGTGGTCATCGATCACAGCAAATGTTATGTAGGCATCCAACAGGGAAAACCCAGCATACATTACAAGGGAGAGGACATCGCTGACATTGACGCCATCATTCCACGGATTGGGGCTTCGGTCACATTCTACGGCTCAGCAATCGTTCGCCAATTTGAGGTCATGGATGTCATATCTGCCAATCCCAGCCAGGCTATCACCCGCTCTCGCGACAAACTACGCTGTATGCAGATTCTCTCTGGAGCAGGATTAGGGCTACCGATTACCGGTTTCGCACGTACGGCATCGGATGTGGACGACCTGATCAATATGGTCGGTGGAGCACCGCTCGTCATCAAACTGCTGGAAGGAACACAGGGAATAGGCGTGGTATTGGCCGAAACCAAAAAGGCAGCGTCCTCCGTCATAGAAGCATTTTATGGCTTAGGTAATAATATCCTCATCCAGGAATACATCAAAGAGGCCAAAGGCACAGATATCCGGGCTTTTGTCGTGGACGGCAAAGTCGTCGGAGCGATGAAAAGAACAGCCAAAGAAGGTGAGTTCCGCTCAAACCTACATCGCGGAGGTACAGCCGAAATCGTCAAATTGACCCGTAAAGAAAAAGAAACCGCTATAGCAGCTGCCCGCGCAATGGGACTGACCGTAGCGGGTGTGGATATGCTTCCTTCTGCACGTGGGCCTTTGATTCTGGAAGTGAATTCCTCTCCAGGACTGGAAGGAATCGAACTCGCGACAAACAAGGATATCGCAGGAGAGATCATCAAGTATCTTGAGCGCCAATACGAAACCAAACAACAGACAAAGCCCGCGGTTAAGAAGCGTAACATAAAGAAAGAGAGCAAGCTGTAGGCACTCACAAAGTAGAGATGAGATCAATCGCGTCTCTACTCCTCCATATTACCCTTTTCTATCCAATCACGCGACATATTTCCATCTTCTTTATATGCGTACGGCACGGTAAACGTTCCCTTGACACGTTCAGATCGGTACAGGTATGTACCCCAAATACCGCCAAAAATCAACGATTGAACAATACCTCCCCATGCCTCCTCTCTATCGACATATTCTCCCAGAACATAATGAGCTACCATGTTGTCCAGCACATTGAAAACAGTCATTCCTATAAGCAGGACAAATAACGTATGTGGGAAAACATCCTCCATTATGTTAATTTTATTAAAATTTAATGTTAAAAAATATTTAATTAAATTAATTTTTATTGAAAATTGAATAAAAAATATTATTTTTGATTTACTACCATAACCTTAGTTATTGTAAAAAAAGATTTAATATGAAATGTCCATGATTGCCAAAGCACAAACACGAATTAAAATAACCGAGCGTAGCGAGCTCATGAAATAATTATTTACATATGAAAAGAATTCATTTTTTAGCCTTTTTACTCTACTTTCTAACAGCGTGTAGTACGGCTCCGTTATCTTTCGAGCCTACAAAGGATTACAAACCGGTTGTAGACGACATTACCAACATTGATGGTATAAACGATACGTACGGAAAAATAACGGATCAAAACGGTGCACCCATTTCGAATGTCGTGGTCACGGATGGCTATGTGTTTACAATAACCGATGAAAAAGGTATATACCTATAACTATTAGCGCAAACAAAATTGTCTTATCCAAAGATAAAAAGTAAATTTTAAGAACACAACCTTTATGAAAAGAAAAATTAATATTTTTTAATATTTTTAAACAAACAAATATACAGATACATGATTTTATTACTAAGTATATGTAGAGACGTTACACACAACGTCTCTATGGTTAACAAAAAATAAGATTCTTAAATAAAACAGGGAAATTTACACAAAAAAAATAGTTAAATTAGCAGATATATTGTACACATCATGAAGAATATAACAGATAGGCACGAGTATATTTTAAAAAAACTAAAAGAAAACAACAAGGTCAGTATAGCCGATCTATGTGAAGAAATGAATGTGTCTAATGTGACAATCCGCAAAGACCTAAAAGTCCTGGAGGACAAAAACCTGCTTTTTAGAATAAAGGGAGGTGCCTCTACGAACAACCCTTATGCAATAGATCGTCCTATCCTGGTCAAGGAAACCATCAACTCAGATGAAAAAAACAGAATAGCTAAGGCTGCTGTAGAAATGATCGAAGACAACGATTCTATATTGATAGGTTCGGGCACTACAGCCTATGCCGTTGCGAGGCACCTATCGCCAAATCACCCTCTGACCGTCATTACGCCTGCACTCAAAGTCGCCTTAGAGCTGTGCAATAAACCCAATATTGAAGTATTGCAATTGGGAGGACTCATACGCTCAAATTCATCCTCTGTGGCCGGACAGTACGCTATACGGATTTTGGACGATGTTTCTTGTGGGGTTCTTTTCCTAGGGGTAGATGGTATCGATCTGGAATTTGGCATTACGATCAGCAACCTGACAGAAGCCACCCTAAATCAAAAAATGTTGCAAACCTCCCAAAAAGTAGTTGTTTTGGCCGACAGCACTAAATTTGGCCGTAGAGGCTTAGGTAAGGTATGCAACCTGGAAGACGTGGATTATATCATTACTGACCAAGGCGCATCCAAGAAGTATATCACCGCTTTGGAAGAGGTAGGGATCAAGGTAGTCGTGGTATAAAAAAACCACACTACCCCTCCAACATCTTTAAAGCACTGTACACCATCCCTCCTATAGCTTGCTCAAAGGCATCTTCATCGATCTGAAAGGTAGGCGTATGCAATTCAGAACCTATACCTTTTTGTGCATTTGCTACGCCGATAAAATAAAAAAGAGCTGGATAGCTATGCGAATAATAGGCAAAATCCTCTGCTGCCATCCAGATATCAAGATGCTCAAAAGATTCTTTTGAAACATACTCCTGCAGATAAGCAGAAACGACTTCCGTCAACCTGCTATCATTTATCAAAACCGGATAGCCTCTACGTATCTCCAATTCTACGGTTGCCCCATAGATACCCGGCAGTTCCTTAATCTGTTTCTCAATCAGGGCAAGCGCCTGCGCGCGCCAGTTCTCATCCATTGTCCGGAATGTACCTTCTATATACACTTCTCCAGGGATGACATTGGTCGCTCCATTGGCGATCACCTTGCCAAATGACAGAACGGAAGGAACAGCGGGATTGGCAAACCTGGATACCACCTGTTGTAATGACAAGATCAACTGTGCGGATATCACAACAGGATCAATATTCAGATGAGGTTGCGCTCCATGCCCTCCCCTACCTTTGATCGTAATATAAATCTCATCACTGGAAGCCATAAACTTACCCGAGCGGACACCGACCTTGCCTACATCTAATCTAGGGGAAACATGAAGTCCTATCACACCTTTGACATGCTCACTCGGCAAAGGTAGTTTTCCAGAAGCTAAAACAGAAATTGCTCCTCCCGGAATCTTCTCTTCTGCCGGTTGGAAGATACCGATGACCGTACCTGAAAAATCATCTTCCATTCCTTTCAATATCCGCAGGACTGCCAACAGATTCGCCGTATGAAAATCATGGCCACAGGCATGCATGACACCTTCATTATTCGAAGTAAAAGCAGTATCATTTTGCTCATGAATCGGCAAGGCATCAATATCTGCCCTCAAAATAACGACATTCGTGCTTACAGATTGTCTACCGACAACTTTGGCAATAAGACCTGTATCGGCCACCTCTTCAAAAGCTATGTCGTAAGACTGTAGTACTTTTTTTATATATCGGCTAGTCTCATATTCCTGAAAAGACAGTTCGGGAAAGCGATGCAGATGCCGACGGTTAAGAATCGCTTCATCCTTGACAGATGAGACGAGTTGTTTTAGTTTTTCAATCATGACAACAAAATTACATCAAAATTTTGGCACCTTACTATCCGTAGTGTTGAGCACTACGGATTAACAATAAACCGGAGTCTGAGACTCCGGTCCATTCTGAAGGTTCTTTAGCGGTCCCAAAAGGACTTGCTTGGGAGGGTAAGGGGAGGGCTAATACACAATTATTAGTTTATTATAAATATTTCACACTTTTTTATCCTCCCCTTGTCCCTTCCGAAGTAAGGTAGTAGCCTAACTATAACAGAAAGACTAAACGAAAACTTCTACGTCTTCACTAAATATTTACGCAAGAACTCCTCTACAAATGCGTCGTCATTCAGCATCGGATAGTCTGCATATACCCTGGATATCTCTTCGTATTGCCCCGGAGAAAGCACTTCATCCGGATTAAGGCACCAAATTCCTTTCATCAACCCCTGTCTTCGCAACACTTCATGTATCCCCGGTATGCAACCGTGAAAATTATTGGCCGTATCAAACAAGGCCGCATTCACGTCCGTAGTCTGATTGGACAAGACCTGCAATTCTTTCCATTTGGCATAAGAAGGGTTCTTTTTATAATCTTTCACCTTCTCCAACAACTCTACTGCCTTATTCGTCCAGACTGCCCAGTGCCCCAACAGCCCGCCCCTAAACTCGACTTCTACCTCTTCCCCGTTCACATTGAACCGGTAAATAGATAAAAGATCCTGCACGATATTATCGTCATTACCCGTGTACAGGGCAATATCCTCACGTCTGGAAGAATATGCGATCGCCCGAACGACATCAAAGGTCTGATATCTATTGAAAGAAGCACACTTGATCGCTTCCACATTGTCTATCTCGACAAATTTGGACCAAAAATCATAGGTAAATATGCGTCCACCGACAGAAGGTTGTAAGTAGAAACCAAAAACGGGGATAATCTTAGCTACTTCTCTAGTCCGATCCAGTATTTGCTCCTCGGTCAGATTCTGTAGGCCTCCCATACTCAGCAGCCCCATGTCATATCCCAGATCTACAGCAATCTTTGCTTCGCGCACCGCCTGCTCCACTGGCCCGCATATTCCGGCAATTTTCATAAACGGTCTGTCCAGCTTGGCCTCATCAATGACCTCGGCGGTCAACTGGAGCACCCTTTCAAAGAGATTATGTTCTGGCAAACGAATCTCAAATTGGGTGGAATGTACAGCTACGGCGACACCTCCGGCACCACTCGCTATATAATACTTGGTCAACAACTTCTGGTTTTCTTCGTCAAATTGACGAAACTCATCTAGAGCCAATGGATGGGCCGGGAAGACCGTTCCTTCCATCAAAAGTGATTTCAAAACACTATCCAATCTTTTCATTAAAATTTTCCTCCTCTCTCCTGAAAATGGGTATCCTTACCAAATTCGTCTCCATTTTGCAACATCCACTGTGCCGTAACATCAATAACCTCTAAAATACCGGTCTTTGGATAGCCAAATATCCGATGGCATTCTGCCGCATTGTTTAACAAGGCTGTCTGTTCTGGTTCGTTGACAAAAATCGGCTGTTTACCTAAGGCTGTTCCCAACTTTTCGGCAATCCAGCGAATGGACAGGATTTCCGGTCCCGTGACATTCAGCACCTTTGCCGGACTTTCACAGTGCAATAAACTTCGAAGTGCTATTTCATTAGCGTCACTCTGCCAAATCACATTGACATTGTTCGTACGAATATCTATAGGCTGATGATTGTACACCTGCTTGGCAATCTCCCGCACCACACCATATCTAAAGTCTACGGCATAATTTAGCCTATAGAGCAGCATAGGGGTGTTATTCTTCTTGCTGAAATACGTAAAGATACGTTCCCTGCCCAACGTACTTTGTGCGTATTCACCGATCGGCTCAGGTAGGATACTTTCATCCACTCCGCCCGAACGCACATCCACAAAAGGCAATACGTTACCGGAAGAAAAAGCGACAATCCGGGAATTTTTATACTTCTCGGCTACACGCCCCGGGAGATAAGTGTTCATGGCCCAAGTAAAATCTTCTTTACCAGAAGAACCAAACTTGAAACCTGCCAGATAAATAACATTTTTTACCTCCGGAAGAGCCCGTAAAGCCTCATCATCCAACAAATCACAAGCAATAGTCTCTATACCCAAACTTTCCAAATACTGTTTGCCTGCACTGTCCGAAAAACGTGAAACCCCATAGATCTTTCGGGAGATACCCAATTGATTAAGACCATCAACCAAGAGTTTAGCCATACTGGGGCCCATCTTTCCTCCTATACCCAGGAAAACAAAATCCCCGTCAATCTGTGCAAGATCGCGCAAAAACTCCTCTGATGGACGAGTGTACCTTTCCTCTAATTCAATTAAAACCTGATTATTCATATTATTTTATTTTTTTAAGCTATGTAAGTTATAAAAGTGAAGTAAGTTATGGAGGTATATGCTTAGCCTTCATAACTACATCACTATCATCACCTTCGTCACTTTATTTCAAAAACATATCGTAAACATTACTAACCATTAACACCAAGATAACCACAAGTCCTAATGCACCTGCAATCTTATAAAAGAGATTATTGGCGTGATCTCCCATTATTTTTTTACTATTTCCAATGACATAAATGGATATCCCAATAAAGGGCACCAAAAATATCGTCACACTTTGGGCCAAAACAATAAACTCTAAGGGCAACTTACCAAAGGTAATTGCTACCACACAGCCCAATATCATGACAATAGAAATCAATATTTTTATTTTTTTGGAATTTAGGCTACTTCCAAATCCCAATGCATCTCCCAAGAGTGTCCCACCGACAGTCGCATTGCCAATCAAAGAAGAGAAAGCGGCACCAAAAAGCCCCACAAAGAACAACGAGCTAGCGTATTTACCAAACAAAGGTTCTAAGGCCCTACCCATTTCGGCAGCAGTACCGACATGGATACCTTTCGGAAACAACACGGCTGCTGCACACACCATGACCGCCACACTCATAAACCCCAATATAGCTACCCCAGTGAATGCACCTCTTTCCGATTTTTTGATATTTACAGCACTTTTTGTTAATTTTCGTCGTTCCTGGATGAGATAAGTCTGGTAAAACGCTCCTACCAATGAAAAACAAGAAGCTGTAAAAGCAATCAATAGCCCCATAGAACCCTCTGGAATAGCAGGCACAAATCCTGCAAAAAATTTATCAAATTGAATATCGGCCAAAAACAACGTAGCAATAAAACATGCCAACATGACCAATATCAACGCCAACATCAACTTTTCCAAGATTCTATAGAAGGCAGGAAAAAATAACAGCGCTATAGCTATGGCCGTAAAAAGGACGATCCAAATATACATCGGTGTTCCAGTAGCCTCCCCTATAGCAATCCCCACGCCTATACTATTGCCTGCCTGAAAAGATGTGGCCACCAAAAATATACCAACACCGATCGCTATACCTATGCCTTTATTAAAATTCTCCTTTATTAAAGTCAACAGGGACTTATCATGAACAGCTCCTATCCGCGAACACATGGAGGTGTAAATTCCCATAAAAAATAGGGCAATCAACACAATCCATAAGAGCGAATACTCGTAATCCGCCCCCATCTTGGACGTAATCGTCATCTTGCTCGGCCCAAATACAAGGGCTGCTGTGATGATGCCCGGCCCTAGGATGTTTAATAGTTTTTTCATTAAAAATAACTTTCTCTTAACTCTATGAAATAAGCCTAGCCTTCAGGCAAGACATGTATATTTATTTTCTCTCCTTATTTTTTTATTCGGGTGTCTTTCACTTTTCCAACGGAAATATTCGAATATGTATTCCCAAAATTGGTCCGTACATAAGTGGTAATTTCTGCTATTTCTTCGTCTTTCAAAAAATTGAATGCCGGCATGGGCTGATCGTATTTCACGTTCTCGACCTCGATTTCCGAAGTAAGCCCATTCAACACGACATCCAGGAACTTTGATTCATCCTTGACCCATTCAGTCTTGCGCAGGGAAGGTATAGATCCTACCGCTCCCTTGGCATCCTGTCCATGGCAGGATGCACAATAGGCTTGATAAAGGGCTTTTCCACTTTTCATATCCAGGTCCTTCTCTTCATAAGCCGTCTGATAATGCTCAGGCACAAAATCGATAAGCGAAAGCCTAAGGATACGGTCGTCACCCGCTACCGGAAAATTTGTCTGTGGTTTCCAGTCCCTGTTGCTTGTCGCAATATATACATTACCTTTATGATCGCTCGTGATAGCACGGATCCTACCGTAATAATCCTTAAGATAGATACGCTCATTTACCACCTTAGTCTGCGAATGATCCAGTTCAAGGACACGTAGACTTTGGTCCTTGAGATTCCCCAGCAATAAGGAATTCTTCCATTCGGGTATTTTATTGAATAAAGGGTAATGTACTGCAGCAGGGGCAATGACTGGCGTCCACGACTTTATAGGCTCGGTCGTCCGATGCTCTCGTGCATATTCCTGCTCTTCGGGCAGGTCATGATATCCCTCTATCTTGTTCCACCCATAGTTGTGCAGGGGCCGAATCCAATTCAGTTCATCCTCTATAGCATCCCCATGCTCCGAGGTGATGATATGGCCGCTTGAGGTGACGGTCAGACCTTGCATATTTCGAAATCCCCAGGCATACACATATGAACCTTTGATCGGGTTGTCCGACGGAATACCACCTTCATCCGTCATCCGTAGTATTTTGCCGTTCAGGGATGTAGAATCCTGCGCATATGTCTTCGAATGGGCGTCTCCGGTAGCCCAATACAAGAAATCATCTTTGCCAAAGACCAATCTGGAGCCGTTGTGTCCCGTTGCCCCTTCAATTTTCAACAATACTTTTGTTTCCGCAATTGCCCCTTTCTCGTATCTCAGCCTCAGCAATTCACTAAAAATATTTTTTCCTTCTTTCGTCGTATAACAGGTGTACAGATAGGGTTTATTTTTGAAATCCGGATGGATAGCCAGACCCAAAAGCCCCAAGGTACGGTGATGGTACACATTGGGAATGGTATAGATGATCTTCCGCTTATTCGTTTCCGGATCCAATTCTGAGATATTCCCTTTTATTTCGGTAAAAAAAATAGAATGGGTGGTCGCATTGTACTGCATATCCCACGGCACATCCAGACTGTCTATCAACTCCTCAATCCCCAAAAATGTGTTATCCGATACTTTCACAAAATCGATGTATTTGTCCCTGCTATCAAGGGCAACACAACCAAGCAAAAACAACACACTACATACCCCAAGCCAAACTACCTTTCGCTTCGTTGCTCGTGTAAATTCTGATTTTTTCGAACAAAAATTATACATCGTTGATTACAGGTTTCTTATATAGCTCTGTATTGCGCTTCGTTAACGTTAACGAAATCAATTTAAAAAAATGCCCCATCGGGACACTTTTTTAAATCAATTGCGCTAATATAACAATATTAATCCGATTCACAATGTTTTTTTTAAAATTATTCTCCCTTGAATAAATGACTTTAACGTATTACCTCACCTTATTCTAACGTATTGAAATAATCGTAATAAACATCGCCATACAATTTGGATCCATCATCTCCTGTCCGTACATGGCAACCGTCTCCACTCCAGTTTTTGGTAGAATATTTGATGAGGATCTTACCGGACTTCGGTGCGTTCCTCAGAAAAACTACTTCCAGCTTCTGGTTGATTTTTTGGCTTGCCAATACACGATCTTTCGGATAATTCATGTTAAGAGCGCCTTTTGTCAAACTTTTGTCCACGCCGTAGGAATAGGGATTGCGAATCACAGCATCAGATCCGTACACATTTTTTCCATCGACAATGATTTCACAGTTTTGGATATTCCTACGGTCAAATCCCTCGATTATACCTTCCGTATAGCCAGTCAGCGGATTTATTCTTAATGCGCGGGCGTCTATAACCACCTCCCGATCTCGGGCTTGGGAAAACTCATAATCATAAAAAGGCTGTATTTTCAGGTTTTCGAAATCAATTTCTTTGGAAAGATCATTCATGAAATCCCAATATCCCCACAACTCCCTTGCTCCAACAATGGGGAGCGGGTTGACTATGGAAGCGATCTTCACCTCTGGACGGAGCGCTCTTAGCTGATCGACAAATTTTCTGAATTCCTGCTCGAAGACAGAAAAGGACCGAACCCGGATTTCCATCCCTTTAAGAATCGCTATATCTTGGTAAACCAACTCATCTGGAGTAATAGGTCTGTCGAAAAACAACTGATGATTGGCAGCATCGTATTTCTCTACTTTTCGCACAACGTATTCTCTGTTATTTGAAAAATAACCACCAAGAAACACATAATCTCCCTGTTGGGGTGGCGTATCTGCCTGATGGAGCTTATCCGACAAAAATGTCACACTATTTGCTGTTATCTTTTCAATTTTCCCGACCCATTTTTGGAAATTATACGTATTTGAAGATTCGTTATAGGTGATAGATTTAGGCGGAAGTGTCCGGATAGATTGCAGTTCCTGTAACGTTAGCTCAGGATGCTCGGTATAGAGTTTGTACCCTCCCACGCTCCAGTCGTCATTTGGCGTCGTTTCCATGTATACAATATCCGGGTTAAACTCGGCTATTTTTTTATAACCGCGGTGAAATTCGTCTGGATTATTAAAAAAAGTCAGTTTCCATCCCCCTATACCTGCATTTTGAAAATGGAAAAACCTATTGGTCGCGAAATTGAAGATAAAATAAGGGAGCCCTTTCGCGCCTTTATAATTACCCTTTATCCGCAGTTCAACATCTCGTTTCTTAACATTTTCAAATCGGTAAGTTTTAATCGCGCGGTCATCCGTCTCCCTGAAGTCCAATCCACTGGAGACCCGTGATGGTTTGGTGATATCGAAGGCGACATCTCCGTCACCAAATGGACTTTCCAATTTGCCTTTATCAGATTTGCCTATCGTGGTTTTTTCGTAGCTAATCTCTTCACCATACGAAAAATCGACCGTCAGTTTCTCGCCCTTGGCCGGTGCTTTACGGAAAGAAATCCAATGATGTACTTCCGGATCGCCATTCTTGCCTTCGCCGTATTTCCGAATCACCATATAGTCCAAGCCATCCGGAATTGCACCACCACCATAACCTCCCTGATTATGCTCTCCGGCCAGTAATTTGTCGTTTAACCGTATTTGGTGTCCGAATGTAAAGGCTCTGCCCAGATCAAATTGTTTAGTTTTGCCATCCCCTTCAAACGCCATACTCTCGGTACCAATGGGACTGGTATTCCAGTTATTGATGGTATCGTATAAAGTGCCGTCTATGTATACTTCGATCTGGGAAGCTGATGTGTTGCTTCGTTCTATTCCCTGGACAAGCGTGATCTCGTCTCCTGTAATCGAAAATTTGATATTCGAATTTACTCCGGTAATTTTCAAGGCATTACCACCGAAAAACTTTTCGTCATTCGGTCCGTTTAAATAAACATGCTCACCTTCTGCTTTTACCTTATCCGCTTCAACGGTAGTGGATTTGTTTCTTTGTATATTCAAGATAGCCTCTCGCACCAAGCCGGATTGTAAAAAACCTCCTCCCCAAGTGACGGAGGAGCCGGCAAAACTTATTCTCCAATTTTTGGAAGCGACCTCTTTTTCCGCTGGTTTTTGTTGTCCGAAACAGACGGAAGAGACGATAAGCAATATTAAAATGTAATGGATTCTGTATTTTATCATAAAAATATATACGTTAATTGTAATTAAAAGTTGTGTTCTCGTAGCATGATAATAACCAATTTATGGCTTGATGTACGGCGTATCTTCAATTCCCAGCTCAAGCCACCTGTCCTTGATCCATGACGGCCCTACATCGGTTCTCTTTAAGGGGCTTCGGATAATGTTTCCTTCCAGTGCACTCCCTGTCGGATAATAATACATCCCATCTGCTCCCTTATACAACTGCGGATCCTCAATGGAGATCCCCGGTATGTCTCCCAGGCTGTTTAAATTCCCCTTAAAGAATATATTGCCCTCGTAGTGGATATTCCCGATAGGCTCGTTCAATACTTGAATAACAGGAACCGTGCTGCTATTTCCAATGACGACATTCTCTTTGTAGGTTACGTTTTCTACGGGTATAGTCATCTCTACATCGGGCATGCCAGCTACCTGACCTTTTTGGCCGATAAGTATATTTTTATCATTATCAATAAGCGTATTGTTCGCAATCAAAATATTTTTGGTGGGATAATAGCTTCCTTTTCCAGGGTAATTATCAGCATCGCCCTGATATAAAGTAATAGCAGCTTTTCCCTTGGCTCTTGTCCCCTGGATATAATTGCCGCTAATGATATTATCCTCACCGATCACCAGGATCCCACCGGTATAACTTGGATTTTCTGCCGGTAGGATATAATTTTCCGCAATCAGGTTACCGTTGCCTTGCCTGATACAAATGCTTCCCGATGCATTAATGAACGTATTGTTCGATGATATTTCCGCCAGATTTAATGTTGATAATCTTGCCTATCCCGAGCATATTTTCGAAAATATTGGCTTCTACCGTCGTGCGTGATGCCGATAAGGCCTGTACTCCATCTCCTATACGGATGGCTGTTGCTCCACCGGCACCAATAGACGGCATATCTTTAAAATAGTTGTGATGGATATGGTGATAGTTTGCTTCGTCGGTAGCACGCCAAACGATCAAAAGCACACTATTGCTTGTCTTTCCCTGAAAGAAACAATGGTCTACCGTATTATTGGTCCCAAAAAGACTGATCCACACATCTGCTCCATCTTCTCTCGGCCTATTGTATCCGGAAATGACGACATTCGTAAGCCGACTATGATGGGCAGGAATAGCTTTATAGTTGAATTTGATAAAATAGCTGGGCAACGAAGAGTATCCATCCTTGAAATGCAGACCATCAACAACCAGGTACTCCCCCGACATTTGTAGCGAAGATCGGCCCGAAACAACAACTCCTCCCGGCGACTGGGCTTTTAGCGTGATGGGCTTTTCTTTCGTCCCATTGCCTGTAAATATAATATCCAGATCGCTCCAAACTCCTTCTTGCATGACGATAATATCACCGGGGATCGCTTCCGTTATGGCCGTGTTGAGTTCTGCCTTCGAAGTCACTAACCGTCCCGTCGGCTCGTTTGGAGGAGGAGGGTCTTCTTCAACTGGCTTTTTGTCCGGATCCTTGATTATGGTCTCCTCTTTCTCCACGTAGTCTTCTCCGTTTTTTGAACACGATAAGATACCTACCCCAATAAAAAAAACAAGTGCTAATGTGGATACAGCTTTCATACCATTTTGTGAATAAAAACGATGAATAGGAAGTCGGCGTAACCCGACTTCCTGTCTCATCAAATTATAGAAGGTGTTTACTGTGGCTTGTACGTAACTTTGATGTCATCGAAATAATAATGTGTGTGCGCTACATTTCCCGCGGTAATGTAGAAACGGTTCACCTCCGTTTTTCCCCCTTCTGTACCAAGACTACTTCCAAGCAAAACGCCATCTCTATACACATTAAAGGTAGCACCGACCATTTCAATACGGATCTTGAACCATTTATCCCGTTCAAGGGGCACAGGCGGAGTGAAATCTACACGGGTACTCCCACTATTATAAACCTGAAAAGTGCTACTGAAAAGATGGACTCTAGCAACAGGACTCGTCCCATCATATAAGCCAAAACTAACGTTGGAACTGTTAGTAGTAGTCTTAGGATCAAGCTTCAGCATCAGTTCGACCGTCACATTTTCACGTTTTTCATCTGTGTCGTCCGGATTAAGATACCGGCCTGTATTGCCATTCTCAGTAAAAGCCATACTTTTTGTCCCACTTACAAATTGATTAGTAGAAATCACCGCTTTGGTGGTAGTAGGAGCATATCCCAACTCGGTCAGTGTCTCTGTACCATCAAAATTATGTTCAAACAAAACGATATCAACGGGATCCGTTGTAAATGTTAGTGTCTGCGCCTCGCTGGCTAGCGTAACAGCGGTTGCTTTGATACGGACCTCTACCAATTTATCGCCGGTGAGATCGGGCCCATTTGGCCCTGCCGTCCAGTCTCCCCCATCGACCCTGTACTCGTGTTCAGCCGCAAGGCCGACGATGATATTTGATATGTCGTCAGCAACCAAACTCGGAGCAGCTGCCGGAGCTGCGATAATAGCCACCGGCCTTTTGTGTGTATGATCGCTCGCCGCGCGAACATAGACCCGACCCGCCGCAAAGGTAACTGCCGTATTGGCATCGCTGGCTAAGAGCCAGTCGCCGTCTGTTCCATCGGTAGAATTTAAACTGTACTCCATCTCGGTGGTCGTACCTTTAATAATCCCTTCGGCGATATCAACCGATACATCGCTCAGGTACACAAGGTCCATATTGCCCGAGCCTAAGCTGATTACCAATCGTACATTTGCCGGGTTAGCTGTTTCACGGATATACACACGGCCGTCACCGAATGTAACTTCCGTACTTCCGTCACTGGCCGCCTCCCAGGTCCCGTCTACCCCATTAGTAGAATTCAAACTATATTCCATAGCAGTAGTCGTCCCTGTGATGATCCCCACCTGCAGATCCACACCGATCTTCGTCAGATCCATCGGTTCAGCCCCGACATCCGGATCATTCTTCGAACAAGCCGTTAAGCCGAGGATTAAAAAGATAACAGCCAACACGCCGAATAACCTTGAAAACACAGGCGAAAGCCCCTGTCTTCCCCCTTGCGGTTTATAATCTTTGTTCATGACACTTTGTTCTAATTTATTGGTTAGTTTTTATAGCACGATGATACTCAATTCCGTAAGACGCGGACATCATCGATATATGCCGCCTTATTGCCGACAGAATAGAAAATAGTGTTTACCTTGGTCTGTCCGCCGAGCGTGGGAATATTCTCCCCCACGAGCTTATCGTTCATGTACACATTATATTTGTTGCCCGTGATCGCTATGCGGACAGTGATCCATTCATTGGCCTTGTAGGGAGCAAGCGTGTTTTTCTCATTGGCATCGTTCATGTAAATCAGGTTTTTACTGAACATGTTGGTCTTCACCACCGCATCCCGTCCGTTATACAGGGAGATACCAAAAGATCCGCCCATTTCGGGCAGGTTTACCTTCCATTCGACCGTTGCATTCGGCACACCGACATTGTCAAATTTCTTCCTAAGATTGAGCTGTTTGACAGCAAAGAAAACACTATTTTCTCCGCTTGCGCTTCTATCGGAGGAAATGACGGGTCTTTCCGACATACCTTGTGCAGCTCCCGGCCGGTAGCCCAAAGCCTCCAGGCTCTTGCCATCATCAAAATTATCCTCAAATACGGCTTGTTGAGCTGCCGCTTGTCCGGGCATATTTAGCAGGAACATGACTAATAATGCTCCCATCCATGATGCTATTCCTCTTTTTTTAATTTCTCTTACTTTTTTCATGATTTGCTTTTTTTAATAATGTTCTATACCCGTTGTGCATTTTAAATGATGCTAATTTTTAGATTGTTGATGTTTCTGTTGAATATATTTTTGTTGATGTACTGAATAATTGTCATTGCAGTGATTTTTGTCAATATCCTGGTTTTGAAA
>Ga0182746_1000656_pt1 | contig 42389 bp, 37 predicted proteins | sample eDN3rd30CBELigOP_FD_128881 | JGI IMG/M metagenome (GOLD analysis project Ga0182746, IMG submission 128881) | Enriched Organic Plus compost microbial communities from Emeryville, California, USA - eDNA 3rd pass 30_C BE-Lig OP (version 2) (version 2) ...
GTTCGGGTCCTGCGGCCGGTCGGCCAGCGTGCGGTCGGCGCGCTCGCGCGGCCGGTCGGCGCCCGCCCGGCGCGCCGGGCTGTCGGCCGAGCCGTCGTCCAGGGCGCGGCCGCCCTGCGCCCCGCCGCCCTGCCCGCCGGACGGCCGGGCCAAGTCGTCGCGGCGCTCGTCGCCGCGCCCGGATCGCGGCGGGGAATGAGAGGATGATTTCATGGCCATGCTCCTTGATCGCTGGATGGGCGCAGGCCGGCCCGCAGCGGGCAGGCCCGCGTTCCTGCGGCCAGCAAGCGGCATGCCCGCGCTGCGCCATGACGGTCCGCCATGGCCGGCCCGCAGCTTGCGGTCCATGGCCCATGGCCGATGGCCGGCGGCAATCCGCCTTCCGTGCACCCGTGCCTTGACATCGCTCAAGCCGCCGGTAAAATCCAAAAACGCACTTTGGATGCAAAGTACGTTTCTAATTTTCAGAACACTGGGACAGGGAGACAAGATGAAACTGGTCCGCCACGGCGCACCCGGCGAGGCTGGGCGCTGCGCCCCATGATCGCCACCGTCGAAGACCTGCGCGCGCTCGCCAAGCGGCGCGTGCCCCGGATGTTCTACGAATACGTGGACGCCGGCTCCTGGTCGGAATCCACCTACCGTGCCAACAGCGCCGATTTCGCCGCCATCAAGTTCCGCCAGCGGGTGGCCGTGGACATTTCCCGGCGCACCATAGGCAGCACCCTGCTGGGCGAGCCCGTGACCATGCCGGTGGCGCTCGCGCCCACCGGGCTGGCCGGCATGCAGCACGCTGACGGCGAGATCCTCGCCGCGCGCGCGGCCGAGCGCTTCGGCGTGCCCTTCACGCTGTCGACCGTCAGCATCTGCTCGATCGAGGACGTGGCCGAGCACACCTCGCGGCCCTTCTGGTTCCAGCTCTACGTGCTCAAGGACCGCGAGTACATGAAGCGGCTGATCGGCCGCGCGCGCAACGCCGGCTGCTCGGCGCTGGTGCTGACGCTGGACCTGCAGCTGCAGGGCCGGCGCCACAAGGACCACAAGAACGGCCTGTCCGCGCCGCCGCGACTGACCGCGCGCAACGTGCTGGACTTCATGATCCGGCCGCGCTGGTGCATGGGCATGCTGCGCACCCGACGTCGCACCTTCGGCAACATCGTCGGCCACGTCGAGGGCGTGCAGGACATGTCGTCCATGGCGCGCTGGACCAACGAGCAGTTCGACCAGACCCTGTCCTGGCGCGACGTGGCCTGGATCAAGGACCTGTGGGGCGGCAAGCTGATCGTCAAGGGCATCCTGGACCCCGAGGACGCCGAGCTGGCCGTGCGCCACGGCGCCGACGCGCTGGTGGTGTCCAACCACGGCGGGCGCCAGCTCGACGGCGCGCCGTCGAGCATACGCGCGCTGCCTGCCGTGGCCGACGCGGTGGGCAGCCGCATCGAGGTCCACGTCGACGGCGGCGTGCGCAGCGGCCAGGACGTGGTCAAGGCGCTGGCGCTGGGCGCGCGCGGCGTGCACCTGGGGCGTGCGCCGCTCTACGGGCTGGGCGCCATGGGCGAGGCCGGCGTGCTCAAGTGCCTGGACATCGTCCGCCAGGAACTGGACCTGACCATGGCCTTCTGCGGCGTGACCGACATCGCCACGCTGAACCGCTCGCACCTGGCCGAATGCGGCCGCTAGCCGGCCACGGCGCCGACACCCGGAGGAGAACGAGATGAGCGAGAACCCAGCCACCATCGTGACGGGCGCGGGCGGCGGCATTGGCCGGGCGGTCTGCCTGCGGCTGGCCACCGCCGGCCACGCCGTGGTCGCCGCCGACCTGGACCAGGCGGCCGGCGAGGAAACCGCCCGGCTCTGCCGGGAAGCCGGCGCGCAGGCGGTCTTCCGCCGCGCCGACGTGGCCGACGGCGCCCAGATGCGCGCCCTGGTCGAATTCGCTGCCGAGCAGGCGGGCGGCCTGCACGGCCTGGTCAACAACGCCGGCATCGAAGGCGTGTTCGCCTCGCTGGCCGACTACCCCGAGGACGTCTTCGACAAGGTGATGCGCGTGAACGCGCGCAGCGTGTTCCTGGGGCTGAAATACGCGCTGCCAGTATTGCTGGCGGCCGGCGCCGGGGCCATCGTCAACGTGGCCTCGACCTCGGCCGTGCGCGGGCGCAACAAGCTGGCCGGCTACGTGGCCAGCAAGCACGCCGTGCTGGGCCTGACGCGCGTGGCCGCGCTGGAGGCGACAGGCACCCGCGTGCGCGTGAACGCGGTGCTGCCCGGGCCGGTGACCACGCGCATGACCGCCTCGCTCGACGAGATGGTCCAGGCCGCGCAGGCCGGCGGCAGCGGCGCCGGGCTAGGCCGCGCGCCGGGCGCGTCCTACGGCCGGCCCGAGGACATCGCCGGCGTGGTGGCCTTCCTGATGTCGGACGATGCCGGCCACGTCAACGGCGCGGCGTGGACGGTGGACGCGGGCACCACGGTGTCCTGAAGCAGCCGTACGGCGCAAGGAGCGCATCGGGTCTATCGAAGAGCTATCGGAATCTATCGAGTTCATCGGCAGGGGACCGGGAGACCCCCTGCCCTGCACCGGCGGCGCTGCCGCCGCATCCCTTCGTCAACAACAGGCAGAATCGACAGGAGACAGCAAATGAAAGGAAAATGCATCGCCGTGGCGGCGCTCGGCCTGAGCGCCTGCGGCGCGGTCTGGGGGGCGCCGCTGAAGCTGGCGCTGATCGAATCCCTGTCCGGGCCGCAGGCCTCGACGGGGCTTCCCCTGGCCACCGCAGTCAAGTACCAGGTCGAGAAGATCAACGCGGCCGGCGGCTGGAACGGCGAGCCGCTGGTGGTCACCGAGTACGACAACCAGGGCGGGCCGGCCGGCGCGTCCGACAAGCTCAAGGCGGCCATCGCCGACGGCGCGCAGATCATCGTCCAGGGCGGCGGCTCGGTGGTGGCCGGCCAGCTGTCCGAGGACGTGCGCAAGTACAACCTGCGCAACAAGGGCAAGGAACTGCTCTTCCTGAACGTGGGCGCCGGCGCGCTGGACCTGACCGGCTCCAAGTGCCACTTCCACCATTTCCGCTTCATCAGCAATACCGACATGACCTTCAAGGCGCTGATCCTGGCGATGAAGGAATCGGGCGACCTGGGCACCAAGGTCTACTCCATCTACCAGAACTACTCGGCCGGCGTGGACATCGACGGCGCGGTCAAGAAGTTCGCCGGCCTGGGCGGCTACACGGTGGTGGAAAGCACGGGCCACGAACTGAACCGCATCCAGGACTTCTCGCCCTACGTAGCCAAGATCAAGGCCAGCGGCGCGCAGACGGTGCTGACCGGCAACTGGTCCAACGACCTTCTGCTACTGATGAAGTCGGCCAAGGACGCCGGCCTGGCCGCGCGCTTCGGCACCAACTTCCTGGACCAGCCGGGCAACATCGCCAACGCCGGCCCGACCGCCCTGGGCCATTACGTAGCCCACCCCTACGACATCGAGGCCACGCCCGAAAGCGAGAAGTTCGCCGAGGACTACAAGGCCAGGACCGGCCACTACCCGGCCTTCACCGAGCCGGCCGCGGCCTTCGGCATGATGATGTTCGGCGCGGCGCTCAAGACCGTGCAGCCCGAGGACGGCAAGCTCAACGTCAACAAACTGGGGCTGGCGCTGGAGCAGGCCCGGATCGAATCCCCCATGGGCACCAGCATCATGCGCGCCGAGGACCATCAGCTGCAGCTGCCCATCGTCGTGTCCAAGGTCAGCAAGGACGCGAAGTACAAGGTGGACGGCACCGACATGGGCTTCAAGCCGGTGCGGGTGCTGAGCGCGGCCGAATCGGGCGTGCCGGTGCAGGACACCTGCAAGATGAACCGGCCGCAATAGGCGAACCGGCCGCCGCGGCCGCGCCGGAGCCCGGGCGCCGGCGGCCGCGGCGGACCGCACCGCGCAAGGCGGCGCGCGGGGCGCGGCGCTATGCCGCGAACCCGCAGGCGCCGGCCGCGCGTCGGCAAGGGGAACACATGGAATATCTCGCGATTTCGGTATTGAACGGGCTGATCTACGGCCTGCTGCTGTTCATGGTGTCGGCCGGCCTGACGCTGATCTTCGGCATGATGGGCGTGCTCAACTTCACGCACGCCTCCTTCTACATGCTGGGCGCCTACCTGGCGTACACGCTGCAGCCGCTGACGGGGTTCTGGCTGGCCATCGTCGTATCGCCCCTGCTGGTGGGCTTCCTGGGCGTGCTGGTCGAGCGCGTCTTCCTGAGGCGGGTGCACCGCTACGGCCATGCGCACGAACTGCTGCTGACTTTCGGCCTGTCCTTCATCATCGCCGAGGTGGTCAAGCTCTTCTACGGCAACTTCCCGGTCGACTATCGGGTGCCGGAGCAGCTCGGCTTCGCGGCCTTCCACATCTTCGGCACCCAGTATCCCTTCTACCGCGTGCTGATGGGGCTGGTCTCGCTGGCGATGTTCGGCGCGCTCTACCTGCTGCTGACGCGCACCCGGGTGGGCATCGTCGTGCGCTCGGCCATCTACCGGCCGGGCATGGCCCAGGCCCTGGGCCACAACGTGCCGCTGGTGTTCATGGGCGTGTTCGGCGTGGGCGCGGCCCTGGCCGGGCTGGCCGGGGCGATCGCCGGGGCCTTCTACACGACCAACCCCAACATGGCGCTGGAGCTGGGCGTGGTGGTCTTCGTGGTGGTGGTGGTCGGCGGCCTGGGCTCGCTGCCCGGCGCCATGGCGGCCTCCATCCTGATCGGCCTGACCAGTTCCCTGGCGGTGGGCGTGGACGCCAGCCTGGCCGACCTGTTCGGCCTGTTCGGCGCGCGCGCCTGGGCCGAGGAGGCAGGCGGCCTGCTCACGCTGAAGATCTCCTCGCTGTCGGCCACCCTGCCCTTCGCGCTGATGCTGCTGGTGCTGGCGCTGTCCCCCTCGGGCCTCATGGGGGAAAAGGAATGAATCCGACGAATCCAATGGACCCGACGAACCCGATGGACCCGGCGCCTGCCCTCGCCCGAGTGCCCGCGCGGGTGCGCGCCGCCGACGCCGACCGCGCCGCCGTGCCGGCCATGCTGGCCGGCGCCGCGCTGCTGGCCCTGCTGCCGGCCGTGCTCTCGCCCGGGCTGCTGAACGCGGCCAACCAGATGCTGATCGCGGTGCTGTTCGCCTCGGCCTTCAACGTGCTGGCCGGGCAGAGCGGCATGCTCGCCTTCGGCCACGCCGCCTACTTCGGCATCGGCGCCTTCGCCACCATCCACGCCATGAACGCGCTGGGCGGCGAAGGCCTGCTGCCCACGCCGCTGCTGCCGGTGTTCGGCCTGCTGGCCGGCGGCGCGCTGGGCGTGGCCGCGGGCTGGTTCTCCACCCAGCGCACCGGCGTGTATTTCTCCATGATCACCCTGGCGCTGGCCGAGCTGATCCATGCCCTGGCGCCGCACCTGAAGGAAGTCTTCGGCGGCGAGGCGGGCGTGTCGTCCATGCGCATGCCGGCCTGGGGCCTGGACTTCGGTAGCAGCCTGCAGGTGTATTACCTGACGCTGGCCTGGGTCTCGGCCTGCCTCGCCCTGCTCTTCTTCTTCACCCGCACGCCGGTGGGCAGGCTGGCGCTGGGCCTGCGCGAGAACGGCCACCGGCTCAAGTTCCTGGGCTACAACGTGCACGCGCTGCGCCTGCTGGTCTTCGTGGTGTCCAGCGCCTTCGCCGGCGTGGCCGGCGGCCTGCAGGCCATGGCCAACGAATCGGCCAACTACGTGCTGTTCGACGTGCGCCTGTCCTCCGAAGTGGTGCTCAACGCCTACATCGGCGGGGTCGGCGTGTTTTTCGGCCCGGCGCTGGGCGCGGCGCTGATGACGCTGTTCGGCTACTTCGTCTCGGACCTGACGCGCTCCTGGCTGCTGTACCAGGGCATCCTATTCGTGCTGATCATGATGTACCTACCGACCGGGCTGTCCGGCCTGCTGCCCTGGTGGCGCGCGCACAGCCGGCACCAGCCGGCGGGCCGCTTGGCGCGGCTGGCGGCGCTCAGCCTGCTGGCCGGCGCACTGCTGCTGGCGGGCACCGTCCTGTCGGTCGAGCTGCTGCAGCGCGTGTTCGCCCAGGACTACCAAGCGCAACTGGCGGCCGGCCAGGCCTGGCCGGCGGTCGCCTTCCTGGGCCGCGACTGGCTGCCCGGCGCGCCGTCGACCTGGCTGCTGCCGCTGGCGCTGCTGGCCGCCGGGTCCCTGGCCGCCCGCGCCGCCGCGCGGCGCTGGCAGGAGGCCGGCGATGCCGCCCCGGCCGCCGGCGACGGAGGACCCACGCCATGAGCCAGCCCATCCTGACATTGACCGGCCTGCGCAAGTCCTTCGGCCCGGTGGAGATCATCCGGGGCGTGGACCTGCAGGTGCTGGAAGGCGAGCGCCACGCCGTCATCGGCCCCAACGGCGCGGGCAAGTCCACGCTGTTCCATCTGGTGTCCGGACAGTTCCCGCCCAGCGCCGGCCAGATCCACCTGGGCCAGACCCGCATCGACGAGCTGGACGCGCACCGGATCAACCGGCTGGGGCTGGCCCGATCCTTCCAGATCACCAACATCTTCCCGCGCCTGAGCGTGTTCGAGAACCTGCGCCTGGGCACGATGCAGCGCTTCGGGCTGCAATACAACTTCTGGCGCCCGGTGCGGCGCGCCAGGGACGTCGCCGAGCAGACCGAGACGCTGCTGGAGCAGGTGCGCCTGGCACGTCACCGCGACACCCCGGCCGGCGAGCTGTCGTATTCCGAGCAGCGCGCGCTGGAGATCGGCATCACGCTGGCCTCGGACCCCAGGGTGCTGCTGCTCGACGAGCCCATGGCCGGCATGTCGCGCGAGGAAACCGAATACACCGTGGGCCTGCTGCGCGAACTGACGTGCGGGCGCACGCTGATGATCGTGGAGCACGATATGGAAGTGGTGTTCTCGCTGAGCGACCGCATCAGCGTGGTGGTGTACGGTCAGGTCATCGCCACCGGCACGCCCGAGGAAGTGCGCGCCAACCCGGCCGTGCAGGAAGCCTACCTGGGCAGCGGGAGCGCGATGCTATGAAAGCGACCACCCCAGCCCCGCTGCTCGAAGTGCGCGATCTGCACGCGCACTATGGCAAGAGCCACATCCTGCAGGGCGTGACCTTCGGCGTGGGCCGCAACGAAGTGGTCAGCCTGCTGGGCCGTAACGGCTCGGGCCGCTCGACTACCGCCAAGGCCATCATCGGCCTGGTGCGGCCCACCGGCGGCGCGGTGCGCCTGGACGGCCGCGACCTGGCCGGCCAGCCGCCGCACCGCATCTGCCGGGCCGGCATCGGCTTCGTGCCGGAGGAGCGCGAGATCTTCGCCAACCTGACCGTGGACGAGAACCTGGCCATGGGCATGCAGCCCGCGCGCGGCGATGCGCCGTCCTGGACGGCCGATCAGATGTTCGACTACTTCCCGCGGCTGAAAGAGCGGCGCAACACCCGCGCCGGCAACCTGTCCGGCGGCGAGCAGCAGATGCTGACCATCTGCCGCACGCTGCTGGGCAACCCCAAGGTCATCCTGATCGACGAGCCGACCGAAGGGCTCGCGCCCAGGATCGTGGCGGTGGTGGCCGAGGCGATCCGCGACATCCACCGGCGCGGCGTGTCGGTGGTGCTGATCGAGCAGAAGCTGACCATCGCCATGCAGATATCGACCGGCATCTGCCTGCTGGGCCATGGTCACATCGTGTTCCAGGGCACGCCCGACGCGCTGCAGGCGCAGCCGCAGCTGCTCAAGGACTGGCTGGCGGTGTGACAGGCGCGGCCGGCCTGCGCCGGCGCGGCACGGCGCGGCACGGCACGGCAGCAGCGCAGGCCCCCGCCGGCGTCTCCCCGGAACCCGCCGCCTATCCCACCGGGCTCAGGTAGGGCGGCAGCGGGGTCTGCGGCATCTGCGCGGTGATCTCGAAGCGGCGCAGCCAGCGCACGTCCGCGTCGCGGATGTGGTCGTGCAGCCTGGCGGCGGCCTTGGCCACCTTGCGCGCCAGCAGCAGCTCGATGATCTGCTGGTGCTCCTGGAAGGCCGAGCGCAGGATGTCGTCCGGCACGCTCAGGTAGGGGTCGCTGAGGTAGCGCGTGGGCACGAAGAGCAGATGCGTGCGCGACAGCGCGTGCAGGATCTCCCGGTTGGGGCAGTGCGACAGCAGGTCGATGTGCAGGTCGGTCTCGGCGCGGTCGATGGCGGCGTTGCGCGCCGGGTAGGCGGCCAGGGTCTGCTCTATGCCGTCCAGCGCGCTTTCGAGCTGCTGGCGCGTGACGAAGGGCGCCGACTGGCGCAGGGCCTCGGGCTCCAGCAGGCAGCGCAGCTCAAACAGGTGCTTGATGTGGGTGGGAGTGACCCGCGTGGCGTGCCAGTGGCCGAGCTTGTCCTTGCCCACCAGGCCCACGCTGTGCATGCGCGCCAGCACGTCGCGCGCCACCGTGCGGCTCACGCCGAAGTGGTCGGCCAGGCGTTCCTCGGTGATGCGCACGGTGCCGAACAGGATGCGGATGCAGAGCTCCTGCTCCACTTCCTTGTACATGCGCTCCCATTGGTGCGAGGGCGCGATGGTGAAACCTTCCAGCGAGGCCGCCTGGCCCTTGACGCCGTCCTGGGCCTTGCCGGCCACCTGGTAGCCGCGCCCGACCGAGTCGCGCAGCATGCCCGCCTTGCACAGGGCCTGCAGGGCGTGGCGCGCAGGCGAGCGGCTGATGCCGAAGGAGCGCGCGACCTGGACTTCCAGGAGCTTTTCCCCGGGCCGGATGCGGCCCTGCTCGATCATTTCCTTGAGCAGCAGGTAGGCGCGCTGCTGCATGGACAGGTTCTCGCCCGGGCTGGCCCGGCCGCGCGTCTCGGTGGCCCTCATCGTTCGCGATTCTGTGCTTGCCATGAAGCCTCTAGCTTATCCCAAAGGCCTGGGCGAAACAGGGCCTCGCGCTCGGGAATCCCGCGCAGCCGGGCTCTAAACCAGGAAATCGCCGACCAGCCGGTTCAGCTCGGCGGCGCTGCCGGCGTCCGCGCTGGCCATCCAGTGCCCGGCGATGGAATCGATCTCGCGGTAGGCGCAGTCCGGGATGTGCGCGGCGGCCCACTTCGCGGCGTGGACCGGGTTGTACAGGTCCAGCGGCGGGGCGGCGATCAGCGTGCGCGCCCTGATCGAGCCCAGCGCGCGCGCCGCGTCGCCCCGGAAGCCGTCGGCCGCGCCCACGTCGTGCGCGTCGTAGGCCCAGGACTGGTGGATCCAGTCCAGCGGATCGAAGCCCTGCGCCCGCCAGCCGGCCGATCGCGCGGCCAGCCAGTCGCGCATGCGCGCGGGACTGACCAGTTGGCCGTCCACCTGTTCGGGCGTCTGCGCGCACAGGATCTGCATGACGGCGCTCCAGCCGTCCCACAGGCCGGGAGGGTGCGGCGCGCCCGGCAGGCAGGCGTCCAGCGCGGCCTGCAGGGCCTGCCGGGCCGCCAGGTTGGCCGCCGCCGACCAGGCCGTGGCGCGCGCCATGGGCGTGAGCGCGACGATGCGCCCGACCGCCCCGGGATAAGTCACGCCCCATTGCAGGGCCTGCATGCCGCCCATCGACGCGCCGACCACCGCATGCAGGCGCGCGATGCCCAGGTGGTCGGCGAGCCGCTTCTGGCTGCGCACCATGTCGCGCACCGTGAAGCGCGGAAAGGCCGCGCCGGGCTGGCCGGTCGAGTTGGACGGCGAACTGCTCAGGCCGTTGCCGATGGCGTCGATGGCGAGGATGCGCATGCGCGCCGGGTCCAGCGCCCTGCCCGGCCCGATCAGGAAATCCAGCCGGTGGTGGGTGCTGGCGATGGCGCACAGCACCGCCACCGCGGGCAACCGGTCGTCGGCCAGGTCGCCGTGCGCGGCGAAGCTCAGGCGGAAGTCCTCGATCGCCTCGCCGCTGTCCAGCGGGAAGTCGCCGCAGGCCAGCTCGTAGTGCGGCGCGTCCACCCAGCCCGGCTGCATGGGCGGATGGCGCGGCGGATCGGCGCGGCGCAATATGGCGGCGGGCGCGGCGCTCTCGGCGGCGCTCACGGGAACTCGATCACCGAGCGCACGTCCTGGCCGCGCTTCAGGCGGGCCAGGCCCGTATTGACGTCCGCCAGCGCGATGTGGCTGGTGACGTACTCGTCCAGCAGCAGCCGGCCGTCCAGGTAGGCCTGCGCCAGGAAGGGGAAGTCGCGCGCCGGACGCGCCCCGCCGTAGCTCGCGCGCACGATGCGCTTCTCGCCCATCAACGAGCCCCAGCGCAGCCCCAGTTCCTGGCCGGCGCCCATCTTGCCCAGCCAGACGACCTGGCCGCCCGGGCGCACGATCTCCAGGCTGGCGCGGAAGGCGGCCGGGTTGCCGGCCGCCTCGAAGACGTGGTCGGCGCCGCGCCCGCCGGTCAGCTCGGCATGGCGCTCGACCAGGTGCTCGTCGGCGGGCAGCAGGTGCGTGGCGCCGAAGGCGCGCGCCAGCCCCAGCCGGGCCGGATCCCGGTCGATGGCGGCGATGGTCTCGGCGCCGGCCAGGCGCGCGCCCTGGATGGCCGACAGGCCCACCGCGCCGCAGCCGATCACGCTGGCACTGTCGCCGGCCTGCACCTTGGCGACGTTCAGCGCCGCCCCCACGCCCGTCATGACGCCGCAGCCGATCAGGCAGGCGCGGTTCAGCGGGATACCGCGCGGCACCGGCACCGCGCAGTCTTCGGTGACCACCGCCATTTCGGCAAAGGTGCCGGCGTACATCAGCTGATGCAGGGGCTCGCCGTCCAGGAACAGGCGCGGCCGGCCATCGAAGTGCAGCGCCCGGGCCGCGCCGTCGCGGTAGGGCTGGCACAGGATGGGCTGGCGCTGCCGGCAATAGAAGCAGGCCCCGCAGCTCGGGTTCCAGGACAGCACCACGTGCTCCCCCACGGATACCCGGGACACCGCCGCGCCCGTCCACTGCACCACACCCGCGGCCTCGTGGCCCGGCACGATGGGCAGCGGACAGGCCAGGCTGCCCTCCTGCGCCTCCAGGTCGGTATGGCACAGGCTGGTCGCGGCGATGCGCACCAGCACGTCGCGCTCGCCCGGGCCGTCCAGGCGCACGGGGACGATATCCAGGTCCGCGCCGTGCGCGCGCAGCACCGCGGCCTTGAACTCCAGCTTCATGGCGCGGCCGGCGTCAGGCCTGCTGCGGCGACTGGGCGCCCTTGTACAGGATGCCCATGCTGCGCTCGACCAGGCTGCGGTGCAGGTCGACGAAGGCCGGGTCCAGGTCGCGGCCGGGCGTGGGCTCGTGCTCGAAGGTGCGGTAGGTGTCCACGCCGCGCACCAGGGTGGCGCTGTCGTCGCCTTCCAGCTGGCGCACGGACGTGGGGATGTAGCGGATCGCGAAGCCGATGCGCCGGCGGTCCGACTGGTTGGGCGCCGAGCCATGGATGATGCGCACATGGTGCAGCGACATCTCGCCTGGCTCCAGCTCGATGGTGGCGACCCGGCTTTCGTCCACGTCGACCGCGACTTCCTGGCCGCGCGTGAGCAGATTGCCATGGGAATAGGTGTCGCGGTGCGGGATCTGGTCCATCTTGTGCGTGCCGGGCACGACCTGCAGCGCGCCGTTGGCCCGGTTGCTCTCGCTGAGCGCCACCCAGGCGGTGACCACGTCCGGGCGCGACAGGCCCCAGTAGGTCGAATCCTGGTGCCAGGACACGAAGGCCGGGTCGTGCGGCTCCTTGATGAAGAAGTTGGTGGACCAGCACAGGATGTCGCCGCCGTACAGGTCCTCGATGGCGTCCAGGATGCGCTCCTCGCGGATCAGGTCGCTCAGCCAGGTGAACAGCAGGTGGCTCTTGGTGCGCAGCGCGCCGCTCAGGGGCCCGCCCTGGCTGCGCTCGAAGTCCTCCAGGCGGGCGCGCACGCGCGCGGCCTGCTCGGTGGACAGCACGCGGATGGGGCCGACGTAGCCGTCGGATTCGTACTGCGCAATCTGCTTGGCCGACAATATCTTAGCCATGGTGTCTCCTCGATCGTATGCCGCCCTGCCGGCGGTCCCGGGCCGGACCGGAAGCCATGCACGAGCAACTTTGTACATTGCATCCATTGTCCATTTTTGGAAAGGATAGCAAGTCCCCCGTGGAAGTCAAGGAGAAATGCAGCCCTGGCCGGCGACCGGCCGCCCCTACAATGACCGGCATGCGCGCACGCCGCGCCGCCCCGAGGAGCGCAGCCATGGCAGGACTGACCCACCCGGACCGCGTCGTCTACCCCGACCTGGGCATCACCAAGCGGCAGGTCGCCGACTACTATGCCGCCGCGATGGACTGGCTGCTGCCCGGGCTGGCCGGGCGGCCGGTGGCGGTGCTGCGCTGCCCGGAGGGCGTGGCGCAGGAATGCTTCTTCCAGAAGCACCGCACGGCGGGGCTGGCGCAGGTGCCGGCCGTCGCCATCGAGGAGGCCGACGGCGGCCGTGCCGACTACCTGGTGGTGGAAAAGGCGGCCGACGTGATGGCGCTGGTCCAGTTCAACGTGCTGGAATTCCACCCCTGGGGCGCGCTGGCCGCGGACCCCGACCGCGCCGACCGCGTCGTCTTCGACCTGGACCCCGCGCCCGGCGTGCCCTGGGCGCAGGTGCGCGAAGGGGCGCGGCAGGTGCGCGACCTGCTGCGGCGCGACGGCCTGCGGTCCTTCCTGCGCACCTCCGGCGGCAAGGGGCTGCACGTGGTGGCGCCCGTCTCGCCGCCCTGCCCCTGGGACCCGGTGCGGGCCTACGCGCGCAGCGTGGCCGAGGCGCTGGCCGATCGCCGGCCCGAGCGCTACGTGGCCACCTCGGCCAAGTCGGCGCGCACGGGGCGCATCTTCATCGACTACCTGCGCAACGGGCGCGGGGCCACCAGCATCGCCTCGTATTCGCTGCGCGCCCGGCCGGGCGCCACGGTGGCCATGCCGCTGCGCTGGGACGAGCTGGGCAGGCTGGGTTCGGCCGGCGACTTCGACATCCGCTCGGCGCCGCGCCGGCTGGCGCGGCTGGGCGGCGACCCCTGGGAGGGCATCGCCGGCCTGCGGCAGGACATCCCCGGCGGGTGAGGCGGGGCGGCGCCGGCCCGGGCAAAGGATCGGGCGATCGGTTCAGGCGGCCGGATCAGGCGGCCTTGAGCTCGGTATAGCGCCGCCGCCACTGCGAGCACAGCGCCAGCGCCACCAGCACGAAGCCGGCGGCCACCGACACCGGGTCGGGGTAGACCAGGGCGAAGCCCGCGGCGATCAGCATGGTCCGCTCCAGCGCGCTGGCGCGCACCAGCAGCCATCCCTGGAAGCCGATGGCCAGCGCGAAGATGCCGGCGGTGGCGGTGAACGTCACCATGGCGATGTCCCACCAGTTCGCCGCGGCCAGGGCCTGGGTCGAGCCCATCAGCAGCAGCCCCTGCCCACCCGGGTCGAGCACGAAGATGAAGGGCACCAGGAAGGCCGGGATGGTGTACTTCCAGCACTGCATGGTCGTCTTGTAGGGATCGCCGCCGGTGATCGCCGAGGCGGCGAAGGGCGAGAGCGCGGTGGGCGGCGAGACCTCCGAGAGCACGGCGTAGTAGAAGATGAACATGTGCGCGGCGAAATCCGGCACGCCCAGCTTGATCAGCGCCGGCGCGGCGATCACCGCGCAGATGATGTAGGACGCCGTCACCGGCACGGCCAGGCCGATGATCCAGACCACCAGCGCGGTGTAGACCGCCGTCAGCAGCAGCGAGCCGGCCGCGTAGTCGATGACGATGCCGCTGAACTTCAGGCCCAGGCCGGTCAGGGTGACCACGCCGACGATGATGCCCGCGCCCGCGCAGGTCGCGCCCACGCTGAGCATGCCGATGGAGCCGGCCTTGAGCGCCTGCACCAGCGGCGAATCGAACAGGCGCCCGGCCAGCCCCCTGCCGCGGAACAGATCGCGGGAGATCATCGCCGTTTCCGGGCGCAGGAAACTGGTCAGGAAGGACACCACCGTGGCCCAGAACACCGCCAGCACCGGCGAGAAGCCCAGCAGCATGAAGGCGATGATGGAGACCAGCGAGAGGAAGTGATACCAGTAGCGCCGCGTCAGGTTCCAGACGGTGTCCACCCGCTTGATGTCGGTATTGCGCATCCCGTACTTGCGCACGTCTATCTCGACCATGAAGAACAGCGCGAGATAGAAAAGCAGCGTCGGGATGACGGCCATCAGCAGCACGTCCAGGTAGGAGATGTGCAGGAACTCGGCGATGATGAAGGCCGCGGCGCCCATCACGGGCGGCGAGATGATGGCCCCCAGGCCGCCGGCCGACAGCAGGCCGCCAGCGGCGTTGCGCGCATAGCCCACCTTGGCCAGCATCGGCCAGGCCACCGTGCCCAGCGTCACCGTGGTGGCCACGCCCGAGCCCGACGGCCCGCCCAGCAGGAAGGAAGCCAGCACCACCGTGCGCCCCGCCCCGGCCGGCTTGCCGCCCATGGCCGAGAACGAGAAGTCGATGTAGAACTTGCCCGCGCCGGAGAACTGCAGGAAGGCGCCGAAGATGGTGAACAGGATGATCAGCGACGAAGACACGTCGGCGGCCACGCCGTAGATGCCTTCCAGCGTCATGTACATGAAGCCGACCAGCCGGCCCAGGTCGTAGCCGCGGTGCGTCCAGGGATGCGGCAGGTAGTTGCCCAGGAAGGCGTAGAGCAGGAAGCAGCCCGAGATGACCGGCAGGATCCAGCCTATCGTGCGGCGCATCGCCTCCAGCACGAGCAGGATCAGCGCCGCGCCGAAGGCGATGTCCCAGGCGTTGGGCATGGTATTGCGGTCGGTGAAGTCGTCGCCGCCGGCCAGCAGGTAGGCCACCACCGCCAGCGCGGCCGCCGCCATCAGCCAGTCCCACCACATGATGCGGTGCCGGTAGCGTTTGCTCAGGGGGAACATGAGAAAGCACAGGGCCAGCACCATGCTCACGTGCAGCGGCCGCAGGGCCTGGGTAGGCACGATGGAGTATGCGGCGTACAGGTGGAACAGCGACATGGCCACCGCCAGGACGGCCAGCAGCACGCCCAGCCAGCCGCCGATGCGGTTGATGGCGCCTTCTTCCTCTTCGATGTATTGCTCGGCCTTGCGCAAGGCCTCTTCACTGACCTGTTGGGTATCCTGTCCTGCGGGTGCGCTCATGCTGTGGGCTCTCTTCCAAGATTCGGTTCCGGCATCTGCGTGCCGTGTCCGGCCCCGCCGCGGGCGGGGCCGGACACGATGCGGGGTGGGCTCAGTCGAGCTTGGCGCCGCGCTCCTGGAAGTACTTGGCCGCCCCCGGATGGAAGGGGATGGGCGTGGCCGCGGACTTCTGGTTCTCCAGCTTGAAGTCCGCCGTGATCTTGTGCACGGCGATCAGGTCGTCGCGGCTCTCGAAGATGGTCTTGACGATGTTGTAGGCCGTCTCGTCGCTCATGTCCTGGTTGGCCACCAGGATGTTCATGACGTTGGCGTTCTTGTTGTCGGCCTTCATGCCGCGGTAGACGTCCTTGCCGATCACGGCCTGCACGTAGAGGTTGCCGTACTTCGCGTTCATGGCCGGCACCAGTTCGGCGCTGTCTATCATCTGCAGCGTGGTCCCCGGCGTGTTGGCCAGGTCGGTCACGGCCGCGGTGGGCAGGCCGCCCACCCAGAAGAAGGCGTCGATCTTGTTGTCCTTCAGGGCGTTGACCGACTCGGCCACGCTCAGGCGCTCGCGGGTCACGTCCTTGTCGCGGTCCAGCCCGGCCGCCTCCAGCTGGCGGAACGCCATCACTTCGGTGGCGCTGCCCGGCGAGCCCGTGGACACGCGCTTGCCCTTCAGGTCGGCGAACTTTTCTATGCCCTTGCCCTGCAGGGTGACCACGTGCATGCTGTTGGGGTACATGATCATCAGCGTGCGCAGCGGCATCTTCTTGCCGTCGAACTTGTCCTGTCCCTTGTACGCGTCCAGCGCGGCGTCGGACATGGTCATGCCGATGTAGGTCTCGTCCGAGCCCACCAGCTTGAGGTTGTCCACCGAGCCGCCGGTCACCTCGGCCGTGGCCTCCAGGCCCGGGACCTTCTTGGACAGCAGGGACGCCATGCCGCCGCCGATCGGGTAGTAGACCCCGCCCGTGCCGCCGGTGGCGATGGAAAGATTGTCGGCCAGCGCCGGCTGCGCCGCCGCGCAGGCAAAGGCCAATGCAAAAGCAAACCGCTTCGCTGAAAGCTTCATGATGTCTCCTCGAAACCGCCGTGCGGCATCGCGCCGGGGCGGGCGATGCGCTTATTGTGGTGAACTGCGCTGCGCGGGATGAAGCTTGTTGTAGGGGTCCGGCGTGCGTAGGCACGCAGCCGGGCTTGCCGGACCCCGCAGACATTTAACCCGCATGGCAGCGGGCGTCAATTGGAGCTTGCACGAAGCTGTCGGCCGGCAGGCGCCGGCCGGCGCGCCGCGGCGGCGGGTTTCAGTCGAAGCTTTCGCCCATCAGCTCGGCGGCCGCGCCGCTGCCGAGCACCTGGCTGCGCTGCTGCGCGGACAGGCGGGCGATCTTCTCGACCGTGCCGCGCGGGTCGGGATCGCCCATGTCGAAGGGCGCGTCCGAGCCCAGCACCACGCGGTCGGCGCCGACCAGCTCGATCAGGTAATCGAGCGGGCGCGGGTCGAAGACGATGCTGTCGTAGTACAGGCGGCGCAGCAGCTCGGCCGGCGGCGTGGCGGTGTTGACCCGCGCCTCGTCGCGCACCTTGTGGCCGTGCGTCAGGCGCCCGACCAGGTAGGGCAGCAGGCCGCCGCCGTGCGCCAGCACGACCTTGAGATCGGGCAGCTGTTCCAGCACGCCGCCCAGGATCAGGTGGGTGCCGCACATCAGCGTATCGACCGGGTTGCCGACCAGGTTGGTCAGGTAGTACTGCTGCAGGCCGTCCTTGTTGCCCACGTAGTAGGGGTGGGCCAGGATCCACACGCCCAGCTCGGCGCAGCGGCGCAGCACCGGGCGAAAGCGCTCGTCGGCCAGGTTCGTGCCCTCGATGCTGGTGCCCAGGATGACGCCCTTGATGCCGTGCTCGCGCACCACCCGCTCCAGCTCGGCCACGGCCGCGTCGGGATAGGTCATGGGCAGGCTGGCCATGGGGCGGAAGCGCGCGGGGTCGCTGGCGGCGTATTCGGCCACCGCGTCGTTGACCATGCGCGCCACGGCCACCGCGCGCTCGCGCGAGGCCCAGTAGTAGAACAGCGGCGGCGCGGGCGACAGCGCCGCCACGTCCACGCGCCAGGAGTCGAGCACCGCCTTCTTGGCCGCGGGATCGTAGAACTCCTCGGCCAGCGGGTAGACGTAGCCCTGGTCGTGCTGCACCCAGCGCCGGCCGCCGCGCTCGACGATCTCGGCCATCATGCCGGCGCGGTCGGCCGCGATCGCGTCGACCGCGGCCTGGGGAAACACGTGGTTGTGCAGGTCGACTGCCTTCATCAGCTATACCTCTTTTGCGTGGAGTCGTCGGCGAACCAGTCGAACGGTTCGTCGGAAAGATTGGCCACCACGCTCTGCGTGCGCGTGTAGGACTCGTAGGCGGCGATGCCGTTTTCCTTGCCCACGCCGCTGTCCTTGCAGCCGCCCCAGGGCGAGGACGGATCGATGCGGTGGTGGTCGTTGATCCAGACGATGCCCATCTGCAGCTGCCGCGCGACGCGGTGCGCGCGGGCCGCGTCGCGCGTCCAGACGCTGCCGGCCAGGCCGAAGTCGGTGGCGTTGGCCAGGGCCACGGCGTGCGCCTCGTCGCGGAAAGGCATGACGCAGGCCACCGGGCCGAAGATTTCCTCCTGCTCGATGCGCATGCCCGGCCGCACGCCGGCGAAGACCGTGGGCTGGTGGTAATGGCCGGCAGCCAGCTCGCCGCCCGGGCGCTCGCCGCCGGCGGCCACGACCGCGCCCTCGGCGCGGCCGATGGCCACGTAGTCGATCACCCGCTGCAGCTGCGCGGCCGAGACCAGCGGCCCGATCTGCGTGCGCGGGTCGGCCGGGTCGCCCAGGCGCAGGGCGCGCGTGCGCTCGGCCAGGCGCTCCAGCACCTCGTCGTATATCTTCTCGTGCACCAGCAGGCGCGCGCCCTGCACGCAGGTCTGCCCCGCGGCGATGAAGGACGCGAACAGCGCGCCGCTGACGGCCCGGTCGATGTCCACGTCGTCGAACACCAGCACCGAGGCCTTGCCGCCCAGTTCCGCGGCGAAGTAGGCCAGGTTGCGGCCCGCCGCCGCGCCGATGTGCCGCCCGGTCTGCGTGCCGCCGGTGACGTCGATCTTGGCCAGGCCGGGATGCTCGGCCAGCGCCCTGCCCGCCTCGGCGCCGTAGCCGGTGACGACGTTGTAGACGCCCTCGGGCAGGCCGGCCTGGTGCAGCAGCGCGCCCATCATCAGCGGCGTGACCGGCGCCAGCTCGCTGGGCTTGACCACCGCTGCGTTGCCGGCGGCCAGGGCCGGCGCGAGCTTCTTGGTCAGGATCAGCATGGGGTGGTTCCAGGGCGTGATCAGGCCCACCACGCCCAGCGGATGGCTGCGGGTGTAGTTGAGGTAATCGCCGCCGAAGGGATGCACGCGCCCTTCGTGGGTGCGCGCCACCGCCGCGAAGTATTCGTACCACTCGGGCAGCCGCGCCAGCTGGGCGCGCATCTCGCGCACCGGCCGGCCGATCTGCGCGACCTCGGCGTCGATGAATTCCGGCAGGCGCTCGCGCAACAGCGCGGCGAAGCGCTCCAGCACCATCGCCCGCTCGCGCGCGGGCAGCGCGCCCCAGGCCGGCTGGGCGGCCGAGGCCGCGCGCACCGCGGCGTCCACCTCGGCGGCGCCGCCGGCCGGCACGGTGGCGACGATGTCCCCGTTGGCCGGGTTCTCGACCTCGATCCCGGCCAGGCCGTCGGCCTCGTAGGCGCCGCCGACCAGCATGTTCCAGCGCGGCGGCGCGCTCATTGCCCGCCCGCCCGGGCCGCGCCGGCCGCCCGCATGGCGGCGATGGCCTGGTCGCCGGACATCACCCAGCCGAAGGCGGCGCGCACGCAGGCCAGCGCGTTCTCGTGCGCCTGCGGGCCGTCCATGGTGTCGACGCAGTCCTCGACCACGACGGCGGCGAAGTCGCGGCAGCAGGCCGCGACCGTGGTCGCCAGCACGCAGGAATTGGTGTTCACGCCGGTGATCAGCAGCGTATTGATGCCGTTGTTCTTGAGCGTGAACTCCAGGTCGCTGCCGATGAAGCAGTCGTAGCGGCGCTTGGTGTCGACCACCCAGTCGTCCTCGTGCAGCAGCTCGGGCATGACCTGGGTGCCCGGCATGCCCCACAGGTTGTGCTTGAGCACGTTGCGGCGGGTCGCCTTGGGATCTTCGGCGCGGGTGCGCCAGAAGGGGTTGACGCGGATTTCCTCGACGCTGCGGTAGAGCGTGAGCAGGTGCACCACCGGGATGCCGGCGGCGCGGCAGCCGTCGAAGAAGCGCCGGTTGGCCTCGATGACCGGGCCGCAGCGCTCGGCCGCCAGCGGCATGGTCGCCACCGACGGGTCCAGGTGCCCGCGGTGCAGGTCGATGGCCACGACGGCCGGGCGTACGGTATCAACGCCGAAGTTCATGTCGGTTCTTCCTTTTCGTGGAGGCGGGCCGCGGCCCGCCCCCGCCGGCGCGGGGCGTCAGCCCTGCACCAGCGAGGGCAGCCACAGCACCAGGGACGGGATGTAGGTGATCAGCAGCAGCGTGACGAGCGCCAGCACGATGAAGGGCAGCGCGGCGCGAACCACTTCCACGTAGGAGGCGCGGAAGGTGGTGATGCCGATGAACAGGTTCAGGCCGAAGGGCGGCGTGACCATGCCTATGGCCAGGTTGAACACGATGACCGCGCCCACGTGCACCGGGTCCAGGCCGGCGGCGGCCGCCGCCGGGGCGATCAACGGCGCCATGATGATGACCGCCGAATTCGGGTCGATGAACATGCCGGCGATCAGGAACAGCACGTTGACCACCGCCAGCACGGCCCAGGCGGGCACGTCGGCCAGGATGGAAGTGATCGCCGCGGGCGCCTGCTGCAGCGTCAGGTACCAGGTCATGGCGCTGCCCATGGAAATCACGATCATCAGCGTGGCGATCATGATGGACGAGGTCTGCGACAGGCGGAACAGCTCGCGCGGCGACATCTGCCGGTAGACCAGGGTCTCGACCACGGCGGCGTAGACGCAGGCGGCGGCCGCGGCCTCGGTGGGCGTGAACACGCCGCCGTAGATGCCGCCGAAGATCAGCGCCGGCAGGCCCAGCGCCCAGAGCGCGCGGCGCAGGCGCGACAGGTTCTCGCGCCAGGACACGCGGGCCTCGGTGCGGATGCCGTGGCGCACCGCGTGGATGTAGCACCAGGCCGAGGACATCGCCACGAAGACCAGGCCCGCGGCCAGGCCGGCCAGGAACACCCGGGCCACCGAGGTGGAGGTCTGCACCGAATACAGGATCATGGCCACGCCGGGCGGGATCAGCATGGCCAGGGTCGAGGCGGTCAGGATCAGCCCGACCGCGAAGCCGCGGCCGTAGCCGGCGCGGATCAGCGCCGGATAGACGATGGGCCCGATGCTGACCACCGCGGCCGCGCCGATGCCGGAGATCGCGCCGAACATGGCGCAGGCCAGCACCGTGGCGATGCCCAGGCCGCCGCGCAGGTGGCCGACCAGGCCTTCCATCAGCTCGACCAGGCGGCGGCCGATCTGGCCGCGGCCGATGATGTCGGCGGCGAAGATGAACAGGGGCACCGACAGCAGCGCGAAGACGTTGACCCCTTCGACCATGCGCTGCGGCAGCACGCGGGCCGGCATGGGCGGGCCCAGCCATTCGAAGGAAACGACGGTACCGGTCAGCAGCGCCAGGTAGATGGGGAATGCGAGAACGATCAGCCCGAGGGCGACCGCGACGAGGACGAGAGTAGGCATGGCGGCGGCTTCAGGGGCGTTGGGACGGGGCGGGCTCGGCGCCGGCGGCTTCGATGTCGTCGTCGGGCAGGCCGTAGTCGGACGGGCGCGGCAGCTGGCCGCCGAACAGGCGCACGTACAGCTGCAGCGCGTAGGCCGCCGCCATCAGGCCGCAGCCCACCGGCACGGACAGGTAGACCCAGCCGCGCCGCATCGGCAGGCTGCTGCTCATCTGGCCGGTGGCCAGCACGAAGCTGGCCAGCTCCCAGCCGCGCCAGGCGACGTAGCCCAGCACGACCGCGCCGACCGCGGCGCTGGCGAGGTCTATCGCCCGCATGACCCCGGCCGGCGCCAGCCGCGCCAGCACGTCGACCGTGACGTGGCGCTGCACGCGCACCAGCAGGTAGGCGCCCAGGAAGGTCAGCCACACCATGAGATAGCGCGCGAGCTCCTCGCCGCCGATGATGACGATGCCCGCGAAGTACCGGGCGACGCTGTTGACGAACAGCGTCGCCGTGATGACCAGCAGGAACAGGCCCGCGACCCAGCGCACCAGCGCGTCGCAGGCGCCGAACAGGCGAACGGCGGCGTTCATGGCCTTACCTGCCCATTTCGGCTTCGACGGCTTCCAGCAGCGCGCGGCCCTGCCCGCCCGTCTGGGCGACGAAGGCCTCGCGCACCTTGGGCAGCGTCGCCTGGCGCAGGCCGGCCAGTTCCTCGGCGCTGGGCGTGACGATTTCCACGCCCGCCGCGCGCATGCCTTCCATGGCCTTCTGCTCGGCCTTCTGGGTTTCCTGCGCCACCACTTCGCGCCCGGCCTGCACCGCGGCGTCCAGCGCGCCGCGGCAGTCGGCCGACAGGCCGTCGTACCAGGCCTTGGACACCATGAAGACCTGGTCCAGCGTGCCGTGGCGGGTCAGCGTCATGAACTTCTGCACTTCCTGCAGCCCCATCAGGAAACTGGTGGACGCGGGGTTCTCCTGGGCGGAGATGGCGCCGCTCTGCAGGGCGTTGTAGGTTTCCGGGAATGGCATGTCGACCGGCGTCAGGCCCAGCGCCTTCTGCCCCTGCACCAGCATGGACGAGGGCATGACGCGGGCGCGCTTGCCCTGGTAGTCGGCCGGCTTGGTGAGCGCCTGGTTGCCGGTCCACTGCTTGTAGCCGGTGTGCCAGATCGCCATGGAATGCACGCCCTGCGAGTCGGTGGTGTCGAGCAGCTTGCGCACCGCGTCGGAGCCGTGCAGGGCCAGCAGCTTCTGCAGGTCGTCGGGCCAGAAATACGGGAAGTCGAAGATGCCCATGACCGGCTGGAAGCCGACCAGGAAGGAGGCCGGCAGCACGACGGCCTCGACCGAGCCGATCTGCATGCCTTCGATCAGGTCGGTGGTGCTGCCCAGCTGGCCGGCCGGGAAGACCTGGCCTTCCATGGGGCAGGTGCCGGAGGACTTCATGCGGTCGGCCACGAAGCGCGCGGCGACGTCGCGCGGGTCGCCCTGCGGCACCACGTGGGCGATCTTGAAGACCGGGCCGGCCGCGTGGGCCGCGGGCGCGGCGGCGGCGCAGGCGGCGGCCAGGAGGGCCGCCAGGAATGCCAGCTTGGAGCGGGACGTGAAAGTCATGGTGTTCCCCTTGTGTCGAATGAAACGGATGCGAATGCCGCCGGGCGGTCAGCCGCCCAGCAGCGCCTTCTGGTCGATGCCCAGCGCATCGGCCAGCCAGTCGTTGACCCTTTCCTGGCCCAGCGTGGGGTTGTCGTGCTGGCAGTGCTCGGCGCCGGTTTCCTCCTCGCCGACCAGGTCCAGGGTCACGTTCACGCCGTGCGCCTTGGCGTAGTCGTAGACCTTCTTCGCCTGGTCCACGCCCAGCACGTCGTAGCCGCCGTGCACGATCAGGTAGGGGCAGCGGATCTTGTCGATCACGCCTTCCAGGACGAAGTCCTTGCCCTTCTCGAAGGCCTCCTTCATGGACTTGACGCCGAACACCCAGCGGATGTGCCCGGCCAGGCCGTGGCTGTCGTCGGCCGAGCCCCACAGCTCGTTGACGCTCCAGATGGCGCCGTGGGAAACCACGGCGGCCAGGCGGTGCTCGAAGGACGCGGCGCGCGCGGCGTAGTAGCCGCCCAGGCTGGAGCCGCTCATGGCGATGCGCGCGGGGTCGACGTCGCCGCGCGTTTCCAGGTAGTCGATGCACTTGCCCACCGGCACTTCGTAGTCGTGGCGGTTGACGATCTTGTGGCGGCGGAGGGTGCCGCCCTGTCCCGGGCCGTCGACCATCAGCACCGACATGCCGCGCTGGATGGCGCCGTGCGCCACCATGAACCACATCTCGTCCTTGAAGGAATCCAGCCCGCCGAAGCACATCAGCACCGGCTGGCGCGGCGCGGGGTTGACCGGCGAGCGCAGGAAGTAGGCGTACAGGAACTTGCCGTCCAGGTAGGGAACCCGCACCGTCTCCAGCCTGGGGTTGAGGTAGCTGCCCCACTTGGCGGTGCATGCCTCCAGCTTGTCGAAGACCTGCAGGCGGCGCGGGTCCTCGCCTTCCAGCCAGAACTCGGCCTCGCGGTAGTAGTCGACCGCGCGCAGCCAGCAGTTCTGGGCGGTCACCACGTGGCCGCGCGATTCGGCCTGGTCGCCGCGCAGGCGGTTGCGGTCGCCGATGCGCAGCCATTCGCGGTGCCAGGATTCAGGGTCGGACGGGTCGATGCGCGCGCCGGCCTGGAAGATTTCGCTGATGGCCCCGCCGCCTTCCTGGGTCTCGCCCAGGGCGCGGCGGAACTGGTAGGACATCCACGGGTAGTCGGGCCAGTGGTGCCAGCCGTAGGGCTTGTAGTGGGCCTCGCGGCGGTCGGACACCTCGTCGATCAACTTCTGTTCCATGCAAAAAACTCCGTATGCGCCTCGGCCGGCGCCGAGGATGGGGATGGCGATGGACGGCGGGCGGCCCGCCGGCCGGTTTCAGGATTCGGGGCGGCGCTGGGTGGCGAACCAGTCGTGGATCTGCTCGCCGGTGTGGAAGACGGCGCCGTCGTGGCCGGCGATGTAGTCGCACAGGCTTTCCAGCGCGGCGATGCGGTGCGGCACGCCGGTCAGGTAGGGGTGCACGCTGATGGCCATGACGCGCGCGGACGCGGCGCTGTCGCGGTACAGGCGGTCGAACTGCAGCTTGCCGCGCACGAACAGCTCGTCCGAGCGCTGCTGCTGAACGGCGCTGATGACCACGTCGTTGATTTCCACCGTGTAGGGCACCGACGTGACCGGGCCGTGCGCGGTGCGCAGATAGGTGGGCTGGTCGTCCAGCACCCAGTCGGCGACGTATTCGATGCCGGCCTCGGCCAGCCAGTCCAGCGTGGCGCCGGTCTCGGTCAGGCCCGGGCTTTCCCAGCCGCGCGGCGCGCGGCCGGTGGCTTCTCGGATGGCCTCGATGGTGTCGCGGATGGCGGCGCGCTGGTCCTCGACCTTGTGCATGGGGCCCTGCAGGTAGCCGTGGCCCATGAATTCCCAGCCCAGCTCATGGGCGGCGGCGGCGATACGCGGGTACTGCCGGCACACCGAGCCGTTGATGGCCAGGGTGGGGACGATGCCGCGCTCGCGCAGCACGTCGACGAAGCGCCAGAAGCCCACGCGCATGCCGTATTCGTGCCAGGCCCAGTTGGGCACGTCCGGCAGCAGGGGCTGGCCCATGGGCGGGGGCAGCACCGCGCGCGGCATGGCGCCGGCGTGGTGCCAGTGCTCCACATTGACGATGACCCACACCGCCAGCCGCTTGCCCTCGGGCAGCACCAGCGGCGGCCGGTCGACGATGGCGCTGTAGGGCGCCCGCTGCGGCGGGGTCAGGGGGGTCTGCATGCACTGGGCTCCGTGTTCATTCAAGCGATTGGCCGAAGTATAAATATGTTTTCCATAAATTCAACTAATTTGAATTTCTGATCATGACTTGGAAAATCGGTCAAAATAGCGGCTGCGAGCAAGGCAGGAGAGGCAAGATGAGCAAGGCGGCGGCACGACGCCCAGGCGCCGGAACGGAAACCAGCACGGAAGCGCACGTGGGCACGCGCATCCGGCACGCGCGGCTGACCCGCGGCTGGACCCTGGAGAAACTGGCCGGCGCCGTCGATTGCTCGGTCAGCGCGCTGTCCAAGATCGAGAACCGCAAGGCCAATCCGTCCATCCCCATGCTGCACAAGATCTGCCATGCGCTGGGCACCAACATCGCCACCCTGTTCGCCGCCGACGACGACGAGGACGCGGTGGTCACGCGCGGGCGCGACCGGCCGGCGCTGACCACCGACCAGCTGCGCAGCGGCACCGGCATCAGCCTGGAGCGGCTGGTGCCGCTGCTGCCCAGCTGTCTGCTGCAGGGCTATCTGCACATCGTCGAGCCGGGCGGCTACAGCAACGACACGCTGCAGCACGAGGGCGAGGAAGTCGGCTACGTGGTCGAAGGCGTGCTGGAATTGAACGTCAACGGCCGCGTCTACACGGCCCAGGCGGGCGATTCCTTCTTCTTCCGGTCGGAGCTGCCGCACAGCTACCGCAACCCGGGCGAGACGGTCACGCGCGTGGTGTGGATCAACACGCCGCCGACTTTCTGAGCCCCGCCCTGGCGGGCCCGGCCGCCGCCTGCCGGGCCTGAACGGGCCTTCCCCCGGGCCGGGCCGGCCCGCCCCCTTCCCGGCTTCTTCCCTCTTTGCCTGGATCTCGCCGCGCCGGCGCGGCGAGGCTGCGTTCCGCCGTTTCAATGAAACGATGTCTATTTACCCGCCTATTCCCTGAATCCATCCCCCTTTGTTGCGCTTGACAAAAGGAAATCCCGGTACGATCATAAAAAAACGTTTCATCGAACGACGAACACAACAATTCCGGAGACGCACGTCCCCTGCCCCGTCCGCCCATGGCCGCGCCGTCCGCGCGGCCTGCGCGCATCCGCCCCTTCCTTTCCTGCATAGAGCGATGAACTCACCTGCCCCGCACACCCTTGCCCTGCCCCCCACCCGCGTGCTGATCGACGGCCAATGGCTGGAAGGCGCGCGCCGCTTCGACGTCCTCGACAAATACTCCGGCGCCGTCGTCGCCCAGGTGGACGAGGCCGGCCGCGAGCAGGTCGCCCTGGCCGTGCGCACGGCCAAGCGGGCCGTGGACGCGGGCGCCCCGGCCCCGCACGACCGCGCCCAGGTGCTGCGCCGGGCGGCCGAAGGGCTGGACCGGCACCGCCAGCGCCTGGTGGACGCCATGGTGGCCGAGGCCGGCTTCACGCTGGCCGACGCGGGCAACGAGGTCGACCGCGCCCAGATCACGCTGAACCTGTCGGCCGAGGAAGCCACCCGGCTGACCGGCGACATGGTGCCCTTCGCGGCCAGCCCCGGCGCGCACAAGCGGCTGGGCTTCACCCAGCGCTTCCCGGTCGGCGTGGTGTGTGCGATCACGCCTTTCAACTCGCCGCTGAACACGGTGCTGCACAAGGTGGCGCCCGCCTACGCCGCGGGCAATTCGGTGGTGCTCAAGCCCTCGGCCTACACGCCGCTGACCGCCGCCCTGCTGGCCGAGGTGCTGCTGGAAGCCGGCATGCCGCCCGCCTTCCTGGCCCTGCTGCAGGGCGAAGGCGACAGCGTCGGCACCTGGCTGCTCGAAGAGCAGGACGTGGCCTTCTACACCTTCACCGGCAGCACCCGGGTCGGCCGCATCATCCAGCAGGCCGCCGGCCTGCGCCGCACGCAGATGGAGCTGGGCAGCATCGCCAGCACCATCGTCTGCGCCGACGCCGACCTGGAGCGCGCCATCCCGCGCATCGCCAACGCCGGGCTGCGCAAGGCCGGCCAGGTCTGCACCTCGGTGCAGCGCCTGTACGTGGACCGCGCCATCGCCGGCGAGGTCGCCGAGCGCCTGGTGGCCTACGCCGCCACGCTGCCGGCCGGCGACCCGCGCGACCCGGCCACCCGCGTCGGCCCGCTGATCACCCGCCAGGCCGCCGAGCGCGCCGAGCAGTGGATCGCCGAGGCGCGCTCGCTGGGCGCGCGCGTGCTGTGCGGCGGCGCCCGGGAAGGCTCGGTGGTCGAGCCCACCGTGCTGGCCGAGGTGCCCGAGAACGGCCGCGCCTGGTGCCAGGAAGCCTTCGCGCCGCTGCTCGCCCTGCGTCCCTTCGACGACTTCGAGGCGGCCATCGCCGGCGCCAACGACACGCCCTACGGCCTGTCGGCCGGCGTCTTCACGCGCGACATCGAGCGCGCCCTGCTGGCCGCGCGCACGCTGCGGTTCGGCACCGTGCAGATCAACGAAACGTCCAGCGCCCGCTCCGACGTGATGCCCTTCGGCGGCGTCAAGGACAGCGGCTTCGGCAAGGAGGGCCCCGCCTACGCGGTGCGCGAAATGACCGAGGAAAGGCTGGTCATCTTCAATCCCTGATCCATCCGGCAGTTCAACCCAGGGTTCAACCCAGCATTACCAGGAGACTCTCCATGCAGTTCCCGATTTCCCGCCGCCTGGCCCCCCTGGCCGCCGCGGCCGCCCTGACCATGGCAGCGGCCGCGCCGGCCTTCGCCGCCTGGCCGGAAAAGCCCATCACGCTGATCGCGCCCTTCACCCCCGGCGGCACCACCGACATCGTCGCCCGCGCCGTCGCGCAGCAGCTGCAGGAGCAGCTGGGCCAGACGGTGGTGGTCGAGAACAAGCCCGGCGCCGGCGGCACCGTGGGCGCGGCCATCGTCGCGCGCGCCCAGCCCGACGGCTACACCCTGCTGCTGGGCAACGTCGGCCACACCGCCGCGGCCTCGCTGTACAAGAACCTGCCCTACGACTTCGAGCGCGACATGACGCAGATCACCACGGTGGCCAACGTGCCCAACGTGCTGGTCGTCAGCAAGTCGCTGCCCGTCGACGACGTGCAGGGCCTGATCGACTACCTGAAGAAGAACCCCGCCCAGGCCAACTACGGCTCGGCCGGCATCGGCAGCACCCAGCACCTGTCGGCCGAACTGCTCAAGAAGCAGGCGGGCGTGGACGCCATGCACGTGCCGTACAAGGGCGCCTCGCCCATGATGACCGACCTGATCGGCGGGCGCATCACCTTCGCGCTGGACTCGGCCGCCTCGGCCGCTTCGCAGATCGCCGGCGGCAACGTCAAGCCGCTGGGCGTGACCACGCCGGCGCGCACCAAGTTCCTGCCCGACGTGCCGACCCTGGACGAGTCCGGCGTGCGCGGCTACCAGATGAGCACCTGGTACAGCCTGGCCGCGCCCAAGGGCCTGCCCGACGACATCCGCGACCGCATCTACGAAGCCGTGGTGGCCAGCATGAAGACCCCCACCATGCAGAAGATCCTGGACGGCATGGCCGCCGAGCCGGGCGGCATGCCGCCGGCGGAATTCGCCAAGTTCGTGCACGACGAGACCGAGCGCTGGACCTCGCTGGCCGGCGGCTGGTCCGAGTCGCAGTAAGGCAGCCAGGTCCCCTCCGCCCTCTCCAACGCCACGCAGAGCATCGCCATGCAACTCGCCGAAGTCTCCAGCTTCTTCTGTCCCACGCGCATCTACCTGGGTGCCGGCGCCCATCGCAAGATCGCCGAAATCGTCCGCCGGCTGGGATGCCAGCGCATCTTCATCGCCCTGGACGCCGCGCTGCAGGACAGCGAGTTCCATGCCACGATCCAGGCCCTGCTGGCCGAGGAGAAGGTGGCCGCGGCCGTCTTCACCGAGATCGAGCCCGACCCCAGCGCCGACACCGTGGCCAAGGCCTACGCGGCCTGCCAGGCCCACGGCGCCACGGCGCTGCTGGCCATCGGCGGGGGCAGCACCATGGACGTGGCCAAGGCGGTGGGCATCCTGGCCACCAACGGCGGGCGCATCCACGACTACGAAGGCATCGAGAAATTCGCCACGCCGCCGCTGCCGCTGATCGCCATCCCCACCACGGCGGGCACCGGCTCGGAGGTCTCCGGCTCCTGCGTGATCACCGACACCGAGCGCAACCTGAAGATGTCGATCCGCCACGCGGCGCTCAACCCGGCGGCCTACGCCATCCTGGACCCGCTGGCGCTGCGCACCGTGCCGGCCCACGTGGCCGCGCACTCGGGCATGGACGCCTTCGTGCACGCCTTCGAGTCCTTCGTCTCGCGCCAGGCCAACCTGATCACCGACGCCATCAACGTGCAGGCGCTGGAGCTGATCTCGGCCAACATCCGCCAGTTCACCGCGCGGCGCGACAACCTGCAGGCCGGGCTGAACATGCTGTGCGGCTCGGCGCTGGCCGGCATCACCTTCGGCCAGACCGGGCTGGGCAACGTGCACTGCATGGCCCGCTTCGTGGGCGCGCGCTGGCACCTGTCGCACGGCCTGTCCAACGCCGTGTGCCTGCCGCACGTGGCGCGCTTCAACCTGCAGGCCGACCCGCAGAAGTTCGCCCGCGTGGCGGTGGCCATGGGCCGGCCGGCCGAGCGCCTGCCGGTGCTGGACGCCGCGGCCATGGCGGTCGAGGCCATCGAGTCGCTGTGCCGCGACCTGGGCATCCCGGCGCGCCTGCGCGACGTGGGCGCCGAGCGCGAGGCCTTCGACGAGATGGCCGGCCAGTGCGCCCAGGCCGGATACAATCGCTGGAACCCGCGGCACACCAGCAAAGCCGATTTCCTCGCGCTGTTCGAACAGGCCTACTGAGGCCGCGGCGCGCGGGGCCTGCATCATCGAGTCCCCGCATTGACTTCGCGCCCGCCACCGACCCCGACGCCCCCGACCGCGCCCAAGCGCACCACCGTCCACGACGTGGCGCGCGCCGCGGGCGTGGCCATCGGCACCGTCTCGCGGGTGGTCAACGGCGCGCCCACCGTCACCGGCGAAGTCCGCCAGCGCGTGCTGGCGGCCATCGAGCAGCTGGGCTGGACGCCCAGCGTGGCCGCCCAGGGCCTGCGCGGCATGCCGGCGCGCATGGTGGGCTTCATTTTCTCCGACATCCGCAACCCTCTGTACTCGGCCATGGTCAAGGGCGCCGAGGACGTGCTGGCCGAGCAGGGCTACATGCTGGTGGTGGCCAGCAGCGAAGGCCGGCCGGCGCGCGAGCTGGCGCTGATCGAGCTGTTCCGGCGCCGGCGCGCCGACGGGCTGATCTTTTCCATCGAGGACGAGAGCGACGCCGACGTGCTGCGCACGCTGGAGGCCGCGCGCCTGCCGGTGGTCATGCTCGAACGCGAGCTGGCGCTGCCCACCGGCACCGTCGGCGCCGACCACCTGGAAGGCACCCGCCAGGCCACGCGCTACCTGATCGGCCTGGGCCACCGGCGCATCGCGCTGATCAGCGGCGGGCGCGGCAACCGGGTGGCGCGCGACCGCCTGCGCGGCCTGGAGCTCGCCCACGAAGAGGCCGGCCTGCCGGTGGACCCGCAACTGCTGCGCCTGGACAGCTTCGCGTCGGACTACGCCTTGCGCGAGACCCAGCTGCTGATGGACCTGCCCGACCCGCCCACGGCCATCGTCGCCCTGGGCATCCACCTGCTGCCCGGCGTGCTGACGGCGCTGCGCATGAAAGGGCTGTCGGTGCCGGGCGACGTGTCGCTGATCGCCTCCAACGACAGCGAGCTGTGCCAGCTGGCCACGCCGGCGATCACGGTGATCCGCTACGATTCCTACGCGCTGGGCCGGGAAGCCGCCCTGCTGCTGCTGCGCCGATTGCGCGGCGAGCAGCCGGCCGGCGCGGCCCGGGTCAGCCTGCCCACAGAGCTGGTCATGCGGGAATCCTGCGCGGCCCGCCCACACCGACAACCAGGAGGAGCCCCATCATGAAACTCGCCGCCAACCTGTCGCTGCTCTACCCCGGGCTGGACCTGCCGGCCCGCATGGACGCGGCCGCGCGCGACGGCTTCAAGGGCGTGGAAATCCTCTTTCCCTACGACCTGGCGCCGCAGGCGCTGGCCGACATGCTGGCCGCGCGCGGGCTGGCGCTGGTGCTGGTCAATACCCCGCCCGGGCCGCAGGGCGAGAAAGGCCTGGCCGGCCTGCCCGGGCGCACAGACGACTTCCGCGCGGCCTTCGCGCGGTCGCTGGCGGTCTGCCGGGCGACCGGCTGCCCGGCCATCCACGTCATGGCCGGGCAGCCGGGGCCGCAGGACGAGCGCGCCGACTGCCTGGAGGTCCTGGCCGAAAACCTGCGCTGGGCCGCGCCGCAGGCGGCCGAGCACGGCGTGACGCTGACCCTGGAAGCGCTCAACCGCCAGGACATGCCCGGCTACCTGTACTGGCTGCCCGAGCAGGCGGCCGAGGCGATCCGCGCCGTCGGCCACGACAACGTCGGCCTGCAGTTCGACCTCTACCACTGCCAGAAGGAAGGCCTGCCCCTGGCCAGGACGCTGGCCGCGCTGCGGCCGCTGGTCAAGCACGTGCAGTTCGCGGGCGCGAACGGCCGCCACGAGCCGGACCTGGACGCCCCCGGCGTGGCGCCGGCGCTGCAGGCGCTGGCCGCCAGCGGCTACGACGGCTGGGTGGGCTGCGAGTACATCCCCGCCGGCGACACCAGCGCCGGCCTGGCCTGGCGCGCCCGCTACGCGGGGCTGGTGGCCCAGGCCGCGGCCTGAGCAGCAAGCCGGCCCGCGGCCATGCGCAGCGGCCGCGGCCGCGCGGGGCCGGCGTCCGATGGCCCAGGGCCCAGCGCTCCAGGCCGCGGCCTGCCCGCAGGGGTATTTCCTGCTGTCTCCCCGCGAAATTATTTAGTAGTATTTTGTGACGTCCGCTTTTTTCCGGCCCGTCATGAATTCGCCCCCGCCCGAAGTACAGGCGCTGGACCTGCTCTACGAAGCGGTCCTGGACCCCGGCGCGCTGGACCCGGCCATCGCGTCGCTCGGGCGGGCCATGGGCAACCGGCGGGCCATCGTCCTGAGCGCCCCGCCCGACCTGGTCGAAGGCGCGGAAATCGTCGCCACCCACTGCGCCGACGGCGATTCCTTCGACTGGTTCCTGTACCACTACGGCGCCTACTACCACCAGTTCGACCCCACCAAATTCCGATGGTCCCAGGCCAGGGAAGGCGAGTTCATGGTCGAGGACCGCAGTCTCGACCCCCAAGCCTGGTCCAGCGGACACTTCTACCAGGATTTCGCGCTGGCCCAGGGCATCACCGGCTGGGCCGCGCTCAAGGTGGCCACGGCCAGGCAGCCCGGCGACACGCATTGGGCGCTCACCTTCACGCGCGACGGCGACGCGGCGGCCTTCTCCCCCGAGGCGCTGGCGCGGATGCAGTCGCTCGCGCCGCACCTGCGCCGGGCCTTGCGCCTGCGCGACCGGATGGCCGAGCTGCGCGAGCTGGCCGGCATCGGCGCGGCCGCCCTGGACTGCTGCAGCACGCCGCTGTGGCTGCTGGAGCCCGACGGCCGGGTGCGCCACGCCAACGGCGCCGCCGGGCGCCACATGGCGTCGGCCGACGCGGCCGTGCGCGTGCGCCAGGGCAGGCTGCAGGCCTGCGCCGGCGACCCGGGGCGCTGGGCGGCCCTGTTCTCTCCCGACGACGGCCCGGCGCACGGGGCCGCCGCGCTGCGCCTGCCGCGCCCGGGCGGCGGCTGGGCGCTGGCCCAGCGCCTGCCGCTGGCCCCGCACCTGCCCGGCGCGCAGCCGTGGCAGCGTCCGCTCTGCCTGCTGGTCCTGCACGATGCGGCCACGGCCTCGCCCGCCTCCTGGGCCGAGGTCCTGCGCCAGGTCTACCGCTACACCCCGGCGGAGATCCGGGTCGCCCAGGCGCTGCTGGGCGGCGCCACGCTGGCCGAGATCGCCGAGCGCTCCGAGGTGCGGCCGGCCACGGTGCGCAGCCAGCTCAAGTCCATGCTGGCCAAGTCGGGCTGCCGCCGCCAGGCCGAATTGGTGGGCATGCTCGGCGCCCTGCAGGGCTTCGGGGTCTAGGTCGCAAACGTTGACCTGGATCAAGGCCGGCGCTGGCCCCGTCGCGCACACTGGGCGCACAATGCAAGGAAACGCCCCCGCCCCGGCATGAGACGGTGCCGGACCCTCCCTTTTCCCAGGAGCCCCCCATGAGCACCGACAACAATGCGTTTTTCGACCTGTACAAGGCCAATGCCGCCTACTTCCAGCGCGCCCTGCAGCTGGCGCAGCAGGGCAGCCGGCAGTGGCTGGACCTGGGCCGGCACGCCTGCACCCAGGCCAGCGGCGAGTCCAGCGGCGTGTTCAAGGCCTTGACGCAGGCCAAGACGCCCCAGGACTTCGCCGCCCTGCCGGTCGCCCTGTTCGACGCCCAGAGCCGCTGCGGCGCCAGCGCCATGCAGGACACCGCGGCCGCGGCGGCCGACATCCAGGCCGGCCTGATCGCCGAGGCGGCCGACGCCATCAAGCAATGGCAGCACGCCTCGCTCGCCGCGGTCGAGGCGATGGCCGCCGCCGGGGCCGCCAATCCCTGGGCCCGCTCCTTCGCGCAGGCCGCGGCGCCGGCCCGCAAGGCGGCCGGCCGCGGCGAGGGCACTGCCCGTGCCGGCTGAGCGCCGGCCGGCGGCCCGCCCCGGGCCTTGCGCCCGCGGCCGGGCCGCCGCCGCACGGGCCGCATGCCCCACGCAGGCAGGCCCGCAGCCATGAAACCCGCCGCCGCCCCCGCCTGGCACGCCCTGCCGGCGCCCGCCGTGCTGGCCGAACTGGATTCGTCCCTGGACGGGCTAGCGCCGGACGACGCCGCGCTCCGCCTGGCCGAGCACGGCCGCAACGAACTGCCGCAGCGCAAGCCCGTGCCGGCCTGGCTGCGGCTGCTGCGCCACTTCGACGATCCCCTCATCCTGTTCCTGCTATCGGCGGCGGTGCTGTCCTTCTTCCTGGGCCACGTCGCCGACGGCGCCGTGATCCTGATCGTGGTGACGGTCAACGCCGTCGTCGGCTTCGTGCAGGAGGGGCGGGCCGCCCGCGCGCTGTCGGCCCTGCAGACCATGATCGCCCCGCAGGCGCACGCGCTGCGCGCGGGCCGGCGCTGCGTGCTGCCGGCCGCCGAGCTGGTGCCGGGGGACATCGTCCTGCTGGAGGCCGGCGACCGCGTGCCCGCCGACGCGCGCATCCTGCGCGCGCGCGCCCTGCGGGTCGACGAATCCATCCTGACCGGCGAATCGGTCGCGGCCGAGAAAGGCGACGAGCCCGACCCGGCCGAAGCCGACCTGACCGACCGCGCCTGCATGCTCTATTCCGGCACACTGGTGCGCACCGGCCAGGCCACCGCGGCGGTCGTGGGCACCGGCACCGGCACCCAGATCGGCCGGATCGGCCAGTTGCTCGACGAAGTGGAGGCGGTGTCCACGCCGCTGCTGCGCCAGATTTCGCGCTTCGGCAAGCGCTTCACCTTCCTGGCGATGGCCGGCGCGGCGGCCCTGTTCGTCTTCGCGGTGGCGCTGCGCGGCTACGACTGGGTGGAGGCGCTGATCGTCGTGGTCGCGCTGGCCGTGGGCGTGGTGCCCGAGGGGCTGCCGGCCGTGATCACCATCACCCTGGCCATCGGCGTGCGCCGCATGGCCGCGCGCCGCGCCATCGTGCGGCGCCTGCCGGCGGTGGAGACTCTGGGCGCGACCACCGTCATCTGCACCGACAAGACCGGCACGCTCACGCGCAACGAGATGACCGCGCGCAGCGTGGCCACGGCGGCCGGCGAGGCGCGCGCCGACGGCAGCGGCTACGCGCCGCAGGGCCTGCTCACGGCGGTCGCGGGCGGCGAGCCCGCCCTGGAGGCGGCCGCCGGGCTGGCGCGCATCGGCGCCCTGTGCAACGACGCGCAGCTGCACCGCAACGACCGCGGCGAATGGCACAGCGAAGGCGACCCGATGGAAGGCGCCCTGCTCGCCCTGGCGGCCAAGGCCGGCCTGGATGCGCGCGGGCTGCGCAAACGGATGCCGCGCGTGGACGAGGTGCCTTTCGACGCCCGGCACCGCTTCATGGCCACGCTGCACGCCTGCCCCGAAGGCGCCCTGATCTGCGTGAAGGGCGCGCCGGAGATGCTGCTGTCGCTCAGCGCCAGCCAGCTCGGCCCGGACGGGCTGGAGCAGCCGCTCGACCGCGCCCGCTGGGAGCGCGCCATCGGCGAGGCCGGCCAGCGCGGCGAGCGCGTGCTGGGCTTCGCCATGCGGCGGCTGGACGACAAGCCGGCCTGCCTGGACATCAACGACGTCGGCGGCCTGGCCTTCGCCGGCATCGCCGGCTTCATCGACCCGCCGCGCGAGGAAGCGGTGCGCGCCATCGCCGACTGCCACACGGCCGGCATCGCGGTCAAGATGATCACCGGCGACCACGCCGCCACGGCGGCCGCCATCGCCCGCCAGCTGGCATTGGCGCGCGCGCCCGAAGTCATGACCGGGGCCCAGCTGGACGCGATACCGGACGCCGACCTGCCCGCGGTCGCGCAGCGCACCGCCGTGTTCGCCCGCACCAGCCCCGAGCACAAGCTGCGCCTGGTGCGCGCCCTGCAGGCCGCCGGCCACACCGTGGCCATGACCGGCGACGGCGTGAACGACGCGCCGGCGCTGGAGCAGGCCGACATCGGCGTGGCCATGGGCAACCGGGGCACGGACGCCGCCAAGCAGGCCAGCGAAATGGTGCTGGCCGACGACAATTTCGCCTCGATCGCGGCTGCCGTCCACGAGGGCCGCGCGGTCTACGACAACATCCGCAAGGTGATCGCCTGGACGCTGCCGACCAACGGCGGCGAGGCGCTGGCCGTGGTCGCGGCGCTGGCCTTCGGCACCGCGCTGCCCATGACGCCGGCCCAGATCCTGTGGATCAACATGGTGCTGACCATCACCCTGGGCCTGGTGCTGGCCTTCGAGCCGCCCGAGCCCGGGATCATGCTGCGCCCGCCGCGCCGGCGCGACGCACCGCTGATCTCGCCCTTCATGCTGTGGCGCATCCTGCTGGTGTCGCTGATCTTCACCGCCGCCGGCTTCGGCATCTTCGCCTGGGCGGGCAGCCGCGGCCTGGACGAGCAGGCCGCGCGCACCCTGGTGGTCAACGCCTTCTGCGCCATGGAGATCTTCTACCTCTTCAACGTGCGCTACCTGCACGCCACCTCCTTCACCCTGCGCGGCGCGCGGGGCACGCCGGCGGTGCTGGGCGCGATCGCCGCGGTGGTGCTGGCCCAGTTCGCCTTCACCTACCTGCCCTGGATGCAGGCGGTGTTCGACTCGCGCCCCGTGGCGCTGATGGACGGCGTGGTGATCGTGGCCGGCGCGGCGCTCATGATGGCCGCGCTGGAAGTGGAAAAACTGGTGCTGCGCCGGCTGGGCATATTCGAGGAGCTGCGCGCGCGGCCCGCCGCGCTGCACGCGGGGGAGGCCCGGACATGAGCGGCGCGCACCCGACGAGAGGCACAGGCGCAGTGGCGGCCCATGCGCCTGCCCACACCCCGGCGCTGGCCGCGGCGCCCGGCCCGGCCGCCATCCCCGCCATGGCCGAGCGCCTGCTCGCGCAGGTCCGCAAGCTGCCGGCCATACGCATGGCCGTGGTCCACCCCTGCGACCCGCTGTCCCTGGCCGGCGTGCTGGACGCGCGCGCCGCGGGGCTGATCGAGCCGGTCATCGTCGCGCCGGCCGCGCGCGTGGAGGCGGCCGCGCGCGAGGCCGGCCTGGACCTGTCCGGCATCGAGCGGCAGGACGTGCCGCACAGCCACGCCGCGGCCGCCCGCGCCGCGCAGCTCGCCGCGCAGGGCCAGGTCGAGGCCCTGATGAAGGGCAGCCTGCACACCGACGAACTGATGGAGGCCGTGCTCGCGCGCGAAGCGGGCCTGCGCACCAAGCGGCGCACCAGCCACTGCTTCCTGATGCAGGCGCCGTCCTACCCGCGCCCCTTCATCGTCACCGACGCGGCCGTCAACATCGCGCCCGGCCTGGAGGAAAAGGCCGACATCGTGCGCAACGCCATCGAGCTCGCCCACGCCCTGGGCGTGGCGCAGCCGCGCGTGGCCATCCTGGCCGCGGTGGAGACCGTCAACCCGCGCATGCCGGCCACGCTGGACGCGGCCGCGCTGTGCAAGATGGCCGACCGCGGCCAGATCGCCGGCGGCGTGCTCGACGGGCCCCTGGCCTTCGACAACGCCGTCTCGGCCGAGGCCGCGCGCATCAAGGGCATCGTCTCGCCGGTGGCCGGCTGCGCCGACATCCTGGTCGCGCCCGACCTGGAAAGCGGCAACATGCTGGCCAAGCAGCTCGAATACATGGGCAACGCCGCCAGCGCCGGCATCGTCCTGGGCGCGCGCGTGCCCATCGTGCTGACCAGCCGCGCCGACAGCCGCGCCAGCCGCCTGGCGTCGTGCGCGCTGGCCGTGCTGCTGGCCCACCGCTACCGGAGCTCGCCGCCGTGAACGCCCCCGGAGCGCAGGCCGGCAGCCCGCGCGCGCAGCCCCCGCAAGCCGCCGGCGCCGCGGCGCACGACCGCTACGCCACCCGCGGCGACCTCGTCCTGGCGCTGAACTGCGGCTCGTCCAGCATCAAGTTCGCGCTGTTCGACGCGGGCCTGCTGCCGCTGCGGCGCGAGCCGGCCTGGAACGGCAAGGTCCAGGGCATAGGCGAGCCGTCGCCCACCATCGGCGAGACCGGCGTGGCGCCGGCCCCCGTGGCGCTGGACGCGGCCGAGCCCTACCATTGCGCGCTGGCGCGCATCCGCGAGCGCATCGGCGCCAGGCTGGCCGGGCGCCGGCTGGGCGCGGTGGTGCACCGGGTGGTGCACGGCGGCGGCAAGTACCACCTGCCGGTGCGGGTCGACGCCGGCGTGCTGGCCGACCTGCGGCGCTACGTGCCGCTGGCGCCGCTGCACCAGCCCTTCGTGCTGCAGGCCATGGAGCTGCTGCTGGCCGAGCGGCCGGACCTGCCCCAGGTCGCCTGCTTCGACACCGCCTTCCACCACGACCTGCCGCCGGCCGAGCGGATGCTGCCGCTGCCGCACGCCATGCAGGCGCGCGGGCTGCGCCGCTACGGCTTCCACGGCCTGTCCTACGAATACCTGGCCACCGCCCTGCCCGAGCGCTACGGCGATGCGGCGCGCGGCCGCACGGTCGCCGCCCACCTGGGCAGCGGCGCCAGCCTGTGCGCCATGTCGGGCCTGCGCAGCGTCGCCACCACCATGGGCTTTTCCGCGCTGGACGGGCTGATGATGGGCACGCGCACCGGCTCGATCGACCCCGGCGCGCTGCTCTACCTGATGGAAACCGACGGCCTGGGCCCGGACGCGCTCGCGCGGCTGCTGTACCACGAGTCGGGCCTGCTGGGCGTGTCGGGCATCTCCTCCGAGCCGCGCGTGCTGCTCGATCGCGAGCGCGACGCCGGCGAGGCCGGCGCGCGCGCCCGCGCGGCGCTGGACCTGTACGTGCGCCGCATCGTCCGCGAGACCGGCGCGCTGGCCGCGGTGCTGGGCGGCCTGGACATGCTGGTCTTCACCGCCGGGGTGGGCGAGCATAGCGCGCCCATCCGCGCCCGCGTGTGCCGGGACCTGGCCTTCCTGGGCATCCGGGTCGACGAAGCGGCCAACGCGCGCGACGCGCTGCGCATTTCCACGCCGGACAGCCGGGTGATCGTGGCCGTCGAACCGACCAACGAAGAATGGATCGCGGCCGAGCAGGCCGTCCGCCTGCTCGCCCCGTACGACGGCGCCTTCGCGCCGGCATGTGCAAGGGAGCAGGCTCCATGACCAAGCAGACCTACAAATACGAGGACGACGACGCGCAGGCCCGGGAGCGCGGCATGTGCGGCTACTGCCGCATGGAAATGCTGTGCGGGGCCGACGGCGACTGCCGGGCCGGCGGGCGGCCGCTGCGCCAGCGCCGGCTGCAGCGCGGCCAGCTGCTCTACCGCGCCGGCGACCGGCTGCGCAACATCTACTTCGTCAAGTTCGGCACGCTGAAGATGCGCGCCGTGCTGGCCCAGGGCGACGAGCAGATCATCGCCTTCCCCATGGAGAACGAGCCGCTTGGGCTGGACGGCGTGGCCCTGAACCAGCACACTTGCGATGCCGTCGCCATCGAGGACAGCCTGGTGTGCAACATCCCGGTCCGGAGGATACAGGTATCGTGCATGCGTTCGCCCCTGCACCAGCAGTTCGTCAACACCCTGCTGGGCCACGAGATCAACCGCGAGCAGCACCTGCTGCTGATGCTCGGCAAGATGAACTCGCAGGCGCGCCTGGCCGCCTTCCTGCTGGACATCTCGCGCCGCCGCGCGGCCAACGGCCGGCGCGGCGACATCTTCGACCTGAACATGACGCGCCAGGACATCGGCAACCACCTGGGCATGACGCTGGAAACCGTCAGCCGGCTGCTGTCCCGGCTCAAATCCACCCGCGTGCTGGCGATAGACCAGCGCCAGGTCTGCATCCTGGACCAGCCCCGGCTGCGCGAGCTGGCCGAAGGCCGGCACGCCCAGGAGGCCGAGCCGGCCTAGGGGCAAAGGCCGCCGGCGCGCGCCGCCGCCTTGCCCACGCGCTTACCCACCCGCCCAAGCAACGGAGAAACACATGGCGAAATTCCTCGTCCCGGTAGACGGTTCCGACAATGCCATCCGCGCCCTGCAATACGCGCTCGACCAGGCGTCCCAGCATCCGGGCACGGAACTGCACGTGCTCAACGTGCAGCCGCCCATCATTTCCGGCGCCGTGCGCACCTTCATCGACAAGGCCACCATAGACGGCTACTACGAGGCCGAGAGCATGGCGGCGCTGCAGCCGGCCGTGGCGCTGCTGTCGAAGTCGGGCGCCGCCTACGAGACGTACAAGGAAGTCGGGCCGGTGGCGGAAACCATCGCCAAGCACGCCAAGGCGCACGGCTGCGACCACATCATCATGGGCACGCGCGGCCTGGGCGCCTTCTCGGGCTACGTGCTGGGCTCGGTGACGACCAAGACGCTGCACCTGTCGGACGTGCCGGTCACGCTGGTCAAGTAGGCCCGGCAGCAAGCGGCGCCCCCCCGGCCGCCGCCCTTCCCGCGCATTCCGCGCCCGCGCCGCCGTCAGGCGGCTTCGGGCTGCGGCAGCCGCACCAGCATGACGGGCACCGGCGACAGCCGGGCCACCTGCTCGGCGTCGCTGCCCAGCAGGAAGCGGTCCACCCCGCGCCGGCCGTGCGTGCCCAGCACGATCAGGTCCGGCCGGCTTTCGCGCGCGCGGTTGACGATGCATGCCGACACGCGCGCGCCTTCGCTTTCGATCAGCGTGGATTCGGCCGCCACGCCCTGCGACTGCAACTGCCCGCGGGTGTCTTCCAGCAGCTTGCGGGCATGGTCCATGAACTGCGGCCGCACCTGGCGCAGGTAGACTTCCGGCGTCTCGAAGCCGGTGCCGAAGTCCAGGTCGTTGACCACGTGCAGCAGCTCGATCGCGCAGCCGCTCAGGCGCGCGAGCCGGGCGGCCTCGTCCAGGGCCGCGCGCGACGTGGCGCTGCCATCGATGGGAACCAGGATTTTCTTGTACATGGCGCAAAGGGGTCAGGGCAGGCTGGCAGGCGGCCGGCGGCGCGGCGCTGCCCCGCGGCAGCGGCCGGCACAGCTTAGCACCGCCGCGCCGCCGGCGGCTTTGCGCTAGCGCAAGCCGCCGACAGCGCGGCGGCCTTCCACGTCCGGCAGCAGCACGGCCACCACGCCCAGCAGCGGCAGGTAGGCGCACACCTGGTACACGTAGGAAATGCTGGTCACGTCGGCCAGATGGCCCAGCGCGGCCGCGCCCAGCCCGCCCATGCCGAAGGCCAGGCCGAAGAACAGCCCGGCGATCATCCCCACCCTGCCCGGCACCAGTTCCTGAGCGTAGACCACGATGGCCGAGAAGGCCGATGCCAGCACCACCCCTATCGCCACCACCAGCACGCCGGTCCAGAACAGGTTGGCGTGCGGCAGCAGCAGCGTGAACGGCGCCACGCCCAGGATGGACACCCAGATCACGATGCGGCGCCCGATCCGGTCGCCCACCGGGCCGCCCACCACCGTGCCGAAGGCGACCGCCGCCAGGAACAGGAACAGGTAGAGCTGGGCCGAGCGCACCGGCAGGCCGAACTTGTCGATCAGGTAGAAGGTGAAGTAGCTGTGCAGGCTGGCCAGGTAGAAGTACTTGGAGAAGATCAGCACGCCCAGCACCGCCAGCGCGCCCACCACCTTGCCGCGGCTCAGCTCGCCGCCGGGCCGCGCGACGCGCGCCTTGGGCCTGGCCAGCGCCCGGTTGGCGCCGTACCAGCGGCCGATGCCGATCAGCACCACGATGCCCACCAGCGCCGCCAGCGAGAACCAGGCCACGCTGCGCTGGCCGTGCGGGATGATGAACAGCGCGGCCAGCAGCGGCCCCAGCGCCGAGCCGGCGTTGCCGCCCACCTGGAACAGCGACTGCGCCAGACCGTGCCGCCCGCCCGAGGCCATGCGCGCCACGCGCGAGGATTCCGGGTGGAACACCGACGAGCCCGTGCCCACCAGCACCGCCGCCAGCAGCAGGTAGGGCAGCGACGGCGCGAAGGCCAGCACCAGCAGGCCCACCAGCGTGAAGCCCATGCCCACCGGCAGCGAATAGGTGGTGGGCCGCTTGTCGGTGTAGAAGCCGATGCAGGGCTGCAGCAGCGAGGCGGAAATCTGGTAGACCAGGGTGATCAGGCCGATCTGGCCGAAGCTCAGGCCGAAGGACTGCTTGAGCATGGGGTAGATGGCCAACAGGACCGACTGGATCATGTCGTTCATCATGTGGGCCAGGCTGATCGCGCCCAGCACCTTGAAGGCGGTGGAGGACGCGGCCGGCGCGGCGGACGGGGCCGGGGCGGCCCCGCCGGCGGAGGCGGAAATGGAAGCGGGAACGGAAGCGGTCTGCGGAGGCGTCATGGCGTTCGAAGCGGATGCGGCGCACGCCGGCCTGCGCCCGGCGTGCCTTGATCTGCCGCAGTGTATCCTGGCACGCAGGCGCGGAAGTGCCAATTTTCGTCGCTAAAATGACAGCACCATGCCCCGCCGCCTGCCCGCCCCCGCCGACCCCACGCGCAGCCGCGACGCGCGCGACTACCAGCACCTGCCGCAGCCGGTCACCGCCATGGCCAAGGACTTCGCGCCCAGCGACCGCACCGGCCCGCACACCCACCCGCGCGGCCAGCTCGTCTACGCGGTGTCCGGCGTCATGCGCATCAGCACGCCGCACGGCTTCTGGACCCTGCCGCCGCTGCGCGCCCTCTGGGTGCCGCCGGGAACCCCGCACGCCATCGAAATGGCCGACGCCGTATCCATGCGCACCCTGTACGTGCACCCCGACGCGGCCGCCGCGCTGTGGCCGCGCTGCCAGGTGGTCGAGGTGTCCGACCTGCTGCGCGAACTGATCCTGGCGCTGGCGGCCGAGCCCATCCGGTACGACGTGGCCGGGCGCGCCGGCCAGATCGCCGCCCTGCTGCTGACCGAGCTGCGCGCCGCGCCCGCCATCCCCATCCGCATCCCCTGGCCGCAAGATCGCCGGCTGCAGACCGTCTGCCGCGCCATCCTGGCCCAGCCCGGCACGGCCCGCACGGTGCACGAATGGGGCGACGCCGTGGGCGCCAGCGGCCGCACCCTGATCCGCCTGTTCCAGTCCGAA
>Ga0182746_1000662_pt1 | contig 41892 bp, 33 predicted proteins | sample eDN3rd30CBELigOP_FD_128881 | JGI IMG/M metagenome (GOLD analysis project Ga0182746, IMG submission 128881) | Enriched Organic Plus compost microbial communities from Emeryville, California, USA - eDNA 3rd pass 30_C BE-Lig OP (version 2) (version 2) ...
ACTATACGTGCCAAATAAAGCCTCAAATCAGCCTATGGCAGCATAAAAAGTCGACGAGAAGAGATCTACGAAAAAATCCATGAACAAAAAAAAGAAGGTGACCTTTTTGGACACCTTCTTTTTCTATATATTCTAGCTAATTTTACGGTATAGCCACCTTAGCTTTAGCTGGGGTAGAGGCTTGCGCAATGTGCTTGCCACCTCTCAAGTCGTACACGGAAGGTGCTGCCAATACTACTGACGAATACGTACCTACGACAATACCGATCAGGATGGCAAACGAGAACCCTCTGATAACCTCACCGCCAAAGACAAACAATACAGCCAACACGAAGATAATGGTCAACGAAGTGATGATCGTACGGCTCAAAGTCGAGTTGATTGCATGGTTGACGGTTTCGCCAAAATCTTTGTTGTGTGCATTGGGCTTGCCCAAAAATTCCCGCAAGCGGTCAAATACCACCACCGTATCATTGACCGAGTACGCAATCACCGTCAAGATAGCCGCGACAAAGTGCTGGTCTATATCCAATGAGAACGGTACAATACCATCCAGGATAGAGAATAGCCCCAACAAGATGACGGCATCGTGGATCGTAGCTATAGCAGCGCCGACAGAGTATTGCCATTTGTGGAAGCGGATCAAAATATAGGCAGCGATGATCAAGATCGAGATGATTCCCGACCAAGTCGCTCTGTCCTTGATATCCGAAGCTATAGAAGGGCCTACCTTTTGCGAAGAAAGGATATCATATTTGTTGTCCTGTATTTTGGACAATCCTTCGTTCAATTTGCCCAAGACCTCTGCGTCTGCTTCGTCCGATGTCTCATCAATATGATAAGTTGTCGTGATACGCACCTGATTGGAACTTCCGAATGTCTTGACTTCTGTTGTCGAGTTGAAGGTAGCATCCAGATTTTTGCGGACATCTTCCAAATCGACAGGCTTTTCATAGCTGACGGTGTATGTACGTCCACCCTGGAAGTCTACACCCAAGGTGAAACCTTTGGTAAAGATGAAAAACAACGATATGACAACAGCCACAGCCGAAGCAATGTAGAATATTTTACGTTTCTTGATAAATTGGAAATTAGCATTTGTCAAGGTATTCTCGGACCAAGGGAAAGATACGGATATCTTCATGTCTTTGCTCAACATGTATTCGAAGATCAGACGGGAAATGAAGATAGAAGTAAATAGCGATGTAATGATACCGATCATCAATGTCGTCGCAAAACCCAGAATAGGACCCGAACCGAAGAAGAACAAGACTACACCCACGAGGAATGTCGTGATCTGGGAGTCCAAGATAGACGGCATCGCATGTTTGTAACCATCCGCAATAGCTTGCCGGATGCCTTTGCCGAGCCGGAGCTCCTCTCGAATACGTTCATATATCAGTACGTTGGCATCCACAGCTGTACCCATGGTCAGCACGATACCCGCTATACCCGGCAGGGTCAGCACGGCATTCAGCGATGCCAAAATTCCCATTAGGAAGAAAACGTTGAAAATCACAGCGATATTTGCAGCTATACCACCTCTGTTGTAGTAAGCCACCATGAAGATCATGACGACGATAAGCCCGATAACAGCCGAATCAACCCCGGCATCAATAGCAGCTTGTCCCAATGATGGACCGACAATGGCTTCCTCTACAATCTTGGCCGTAGTAGGGAGACGTCCCGCCTTCAATACATTGGCCAAATCTTTGGTGTCTTCAATTTCGAAGTTTCCGGAGATAGAAGATGAACCGTTGGCAATCTCTGTCTGCACGTTAGGGGCAGAATAGACCACCCCGTCCAACACGATTGCTATAGCTTCTTTGTTCGGAGCAGCCTTTGCCGTGATCTTACGCCATTCGCGTGCGCCGATAGAGTTCATGGACATGCTGACCACGGGAGAATTGGTCTGTTGGTCAAAATCATCCTTGGCATCCGTGATGACATCTCCTGTCAAAACAGAACCCGATTCGCCTCCTACGGTACGGATCGCATACAAAGGTAAGAAGTCAGGACTACGTTTTTCCGGTTTGACGGCCCAAAGTAACTTTAAGTTGGATGGGAGCAAACTTTTGACTTCCGGTCTTGCCAGATAAGCATTTACTTTTGCCGTGTCTTTCAGATGGGAGATGCCGACCTGTGGACCCGGAGCCAGTTGCTGTTGGCCATTTTCTGCTTGATAGACAGAAGGCATCAAGACACTGAACAATGGGTTTTCAGCCGCAAGATTAGCTTCTACAACAGAAGAGCTGTCTGACGCATTGGTATTGGCACCCAAGTTGGCCAAAAGATTGTCGTCGTTTTTGGTACTATCCGTAGCGACGGTATCTTTTTGTACAGTGGGGGTATTTTCGGGTTTCAGTGTGCCTGCCAAGGTACGATTGACGTTCTCCAAGATAGGGTATATCTCGAAGTTGCTGTGTGTTTCGAAAAACTCCAACTTAGCCGACCCTTGCAATAGTTTGCGAACGCGGCCTTCGTCATTGACACCCGGCAACTCAATCAAAATACGGTTTGTTCCCTGTTGTATCTGTATATTTGGTGAAGCGACACCGAATTTATCGATACGGGTGCGCAAGACCTTATATGAGTTTTGGATAGCGTTGTCTGCCTCCTTATAAAGGAAGTTTTTGACATCTGCTTCCGAGCTTGTGGCATTGATCAAACCCGAATTGTCCTTTGTTGCAAAGAAAGATGCCAACGATGTCGAAGCTCCCGAAGCCTTATACTCATCGATAAATAAGTCTACGACATATTTGTTGGAAGATTTGCTCTTTTGGAGGGCACTGGCCAATGCAGTGTTGAATTTTTCATCTTTTGGATTATTCGCTAGATTTCTGATCAGTTCGTCCAACGAGATTTCCATTGTAACGTTCATTCCACCTTTTAGGTCGAGTCCCAAAGGGAGTTCTAAAGCCTTACATTCCCTATACGTGTACTTTGCCACACCGAGATTGTAGACCACCTCGCCCGAAATAGAATCTAAATAAGCCTTTTCTTTAGCAATGTCACCGGCAGCATGCTTTGCTGCATCACTCTCCACTTTACGCGTTACAAAAGTGAATGATAGGGAGTAGAGACATGCTAATGTCACTACTGCTACCAAAAATTTAATCAGACCTTTACTCTGCATTTTTCTGAATTCGTCTATTAGTTGATCTAGTTTAGTTTTTTACTTGATTCCTATTGATAAAAAATAACTTACCAAGAACCGCAAAGGTATAAAAATTTTGATGAAAGAAAACAATATATCGATATTGTTGTTAAAAAAGTTTGGCTTGGAGATAAGGGGCTGCCCGAAAAGTAAAGAGAAACCGTTTAATTTGTCATCCTGAACGTAGTGAAGGGTCTAAACACTTGATTGATAGTAGTGTTTTTGGATTCCTCCTGCTGTCGGAATGACAATCAAAGGGTAATGTTATACTTTTCGGACAGTTCTCGTTTTTTGATTTAAAACTTAGCGCCAAGTGTCAATGCAAAATTTGTTCTCTTGTGATCAATATTTGCTACAGGACTTGGCAGATCCCAAAAGGCCTCATCCACTATATAGGCTGCTTCTTTGTAGGAGTTGATCTGATGGTTGACGGCCATATCAAGGTAAAGTGAATGGTTGAGTTTGACACCCAAACCTAAGCTACCACTGAGATTCTTGTCGTCCACGTCTTTATAAGGATTGCCAAAGTAGTTGAAGCCTGCACGTGCACTTAGTGCATTGTTCAGTAATACCTCTCCACCAATCCTAAAATTAAGAGCAGAGGTATAGATGTCTTTGATATCACTGTTGATGTCCGCAAATCCAGAGTATGCATAGCTACTGGAAGCATTGCTGTACTTCATCGTACTGTAGTCTATAAATTCTACATCCGCAGTAAGCAAACCTCTATTGAAGAATTTTGCGACACCCACAGCAAATTTCCACGGCGTGGTCATATTGTAATCCATGCCACTTTCATATTCCTTGGATTCATACGTATCGAATGGAGAAGTGTCGGGATTTGCGTCTTCGTAAAAATGGACATCTGTATAAGCGTATGTATCATCTTTTATCGTCGTCCAGGTAGGGGTATTGATCGTCAGGCCAACATTCCAATCTACGGCCGGTTTGAAGATCATACCTAGCTTCATATCTACACCAGAACCCTCGGTCACTTGCGAGAAATTGTCGAACAGTTCATAGCTGGCCTCTAGGTATCTATTATTGGACGGATCCAAGAGGTCGGAACCCGGATTATCTTGGGCTATTTCGGGAGCAGTTTTGGTCCATCCATTTTCGATAAACTGCGTGTTTTTTTCATACTTAAAGGAGGTGAGACCCATACTGGCTCCAATGTAGAACGTATTGTTGTAGTTGGCACCAAATGAAATCGCCGTTCTCGAACGGTTGCCGAGCACACGATGCTCGTTGTATTGATCCTTGTTGCCGTTCTCTACAGCTACCGGAAAATACCCCTCTTTGCCTGTGACGGCATAATCGTATTCTTCTACGATAAAGGAATCGTAAAAATCATTCCGAAATGTTTCATTTCCAGCCATACTCATCATATCAGTCAAAGTATGGACGATAGTGCTGTTGTCATTGATACCTTCATAGCTTCGGAAATTGTTGAAGTTTTGTGTCTTGTTGTAGCTCAAGCCCATGTTGAAGTTTTGCCAGCCTGAATTGCTTCGTGTGGGAAGATAAAATACCACTCCGGCTTGATCCACGCCAAAATTGCCTTTGTTGGTGGTGGTATTGGTGCCAAAGTACCCGACCTTATTGTTGTTTTGAAGATAATTGAAGGTAATCGAGATATCCGATCTGCCGAAAAAGCCTAAGCCGGCAGGGTTGCCGTTGATGGAACTGATATCTCCACCTAATGCTGTCTGCGCATTGCCGAGTCCTTTTATCCTGGCCGATGCACCGATATCTTCTCTGGAAAAGATCAACGCATCATCAATAGTTTGGGCTTGTAGATCTGCATACGTGATGACAGACAGACATAAAAAAGGAATACTATATTTTAGCTTCATGTATAATATTTAAATATATGAACGGATTATACTAAGGGAGAACACTATATGTTCTCCCTTGGAATATACTAGCTATAAATTATCTTCTTGATGAGCCGGAAGACCTACTGCTACCACCCGAGCTCCCTGAAGAACCTCTGGACGAGCCGCCACTAGACATGGAAGAGCCAGATGATCTAGAGCTACTTCCGCCTCCATAACTCGATGATGAGCCTCTTGACGAGGAAGGAGGAGGTGAGGATTGCCTTGTAGAAGACCCCGAAGAACGGGTTGTTTCTGTACTTCTTGTCGAAGGAGGAGGTGTTGATTCTGTTCTCCTTGTATTTGTTGGACGGCTTGTGCCGACACGTTCTGATGTGCCGCGTGTTCCAATTGTGCTGCCTCTGGTACCTGTAGACCTTGTCGTCGTCGAGCGGCCGCTAGTGCCGGTATTGCGTGTAGTAGAACCTACACGAGAACCGGTGACGATACGTCCGTTTTCATCGCGGGCTATACCACTTCGTGAAGATGTCGTCCGTGTGTTGCCTACGGTCGATGTACGTCTGCTGGATGTCGTCGAACCGACGCGTCGGTTGAAACTACCTCTGTTTTCCGAGCGTACAGATGAACCCATTGGTCTAACAGTATATCTATTGCCCGAATAAGGATATGATGATCTTCCACCGTAGTATCCATAATAGGGGTGTCCCCAAGAACTGTAGTACGAGTTGTAACCCCATCCGTATCCATAGTAAGGGTATCCTCCCCAACCATAGCCATAATAAGGGTACCCACCCCATCCGTATCCGTACCAAGGGCTGCCCCATCCGAAACTTAGCGACCAACGTGAGCCCCATCCCCAATTGGACCAGCCTAGCCCAAAACCGGCGTAGCCATACCAAGGATCAAACCAGGGATCGTAGTAACTCATACCGGGAGAAGAGTAATAGAACCTGTTGATACGATTAGCGTATTCCAAGTCTTCATAACTGTCCTCGTAATATTGCTGGTCAGTGTATTCATCCGAATAATACTGGTTATTGGCGTTGGCAGATGCATTTTGCTGACCATCGGTATAGTAATAGTCGGAGCTTTGATAGTCCGTGGGCCTGTTGGCCATCTGGTTATTGTACATATCATCTTTATAGGCAACCTGTCTGCTGGTGGAGCAGGAGCCTAATGCGATGACGGCCAAGAGTGCCAGACTTCCGATGATTGATTTATTCGTTTTCATGATATCTTTGCTCTAAAGTGTATATAGATACAGTCTTATTTACTATCTTAGACCCGAATTTTGGGAAAGGTTTAACCTTTCCAAACAAAAATAAGAATATTTTTTATAGTGAGGTCCTGTTTTGGACGATAAGGAAAGGCCAGAACATGCATTGTCACAATTTAATACAGTTTTTAACGCAATGAGCAAAGGAATAACAAGTAGAGCAGAGGATTATTCACAGTGGTACAATGATTTGGTTATAAAAGCCGATCTGGCTGAATATTCGGCCGTTAGGGGCTGTATGGTTATCAAACCCTATGGCTATGCCATTTGGGAAAGGATGCAGGCTATTCTGGACAAAAGGTTCAAGGAGACGGGGCATAGCAACGCGTATTTCCCCTTATTTATACCCAAGTCTTTTTTCTCCAAGGAGGCTTCGCATGTGGAGGGGTTTGCGACGGAATGCGCGGTCGTGACGCACTATCGCTTGAAAAATGATGGTCATGGACAGATCGTGGTGGACGAAGAAGCCAAACTGGAGGAGGAGTTGATCGTAAGGCCCACTTCGGAGACGATTATCTGGAATACCTACAAAGGGTGGATCGAATCGTATCGGGATCTGCCTATATTGGTCAATCAGTGGGCCAATGTAGTGCGGTGGGAAATGCGTACCAGACTGTTTTTGCGCACGGCTGAATTTTTGTGGCAGGAAGGACATACGGCGCATGCGACTGCGGAGGAAGCTATTGCCGAAACGGAGCAGATGCTGGAGGTCTATGCTGATTTTGCGGAGAATACATTGGCTGTTCCGGTGGTGCGTGGTCGCAAGACGGAGAACGAACGTTTTGCAGGGGCATTGGAAACCTACTGTATCGAAGCATTGATGCAGGATGGAAAGGCTTTGCAGGCTGGAACTTCACACTTTTTGGGTCAAAATTTTGCTAAGGCATTCGATGTTAAATTCACCTCCAAAGAAGGTAAACAAGAATATGTGTGGGCCTCATCTTGGGGGGTATCTACCCGGCTGATGGGAGCCTTGATCATGGCGCATTCGGATGATCAGGGGTTGGTGCTGCCGCCGAAACTGGCGCCTATACAGGTGGTCATCGTACCGATATATCGGACAGAAGAGGAGAAGGCTAATGTGGATGGTTTTGTGGACAAGCTACAGGCTGAACTGAAAGGCAAAGGTATTTCCATCAAGTATGACGACCGGGATACACAACGGCCCGGATTTAAGTTTGCGGAGTGGGAACTGAAAGGTGTGCCGGTACGGGTCGCTGTGGGTGCCCGTGATATGCAGAATGGCACGGTAGAACTGGCTAGACGCGATACACAGCGTAAGGAGACAGTAGCACAAGAAGGTTTGGCCGGCAGAATCGAAGGTTTGCTGGAAGAGATTCAGCAGAATATCTATCAAAAGGCTTTAGGCTTCCGAAGTGCGCATACGACAGAAGTGCACTCCTATGAGGAGTTTAAGGATGTGCTGGAAAATAAAGGTGGGTTTGTCTCCTGTCACTGGGATGGTACAGTCGAGACAGAAAAACGTGTAAAAGAGGAAACCAAGGCGACGATTCGCTGTATCCCATTGGATTCGGTCGAAGAGGAGGGAACGTGTATCTTTACCGGAAAACCCTCGAAAAGAAAAGTATTGTTTGCGAAGGCTTATTAGAGGAGTGGAAAGTTGAAAATGGAGAGTGGATAATGGACAATAAAAGTAACTTTCAACTTTCAATTTTTTAAATGTCAGACTTCAACCTCAAAGAATTTTTAGATAGTAAGGTCGAGCTGTACAACCAACCCGGATTTATAGCGAACGACCCAATCTGTATTCCGCATGCATTCGAACGTCGGCAGGATATAGAGATCATGGGATTCTTTGCCGCCATCTTGGCCTGGGGCCAACGCAAGACCATTATCAACAAGTGCAGGGAGCTGATCGATCGGATGGATGGGGCGCCCTTTGACTTTGTTAAAAACCATCAGGACGAAGATCTGAAAGCATTATTGGGCTTTAAACACCGAACATTCAATGATACGGATCTACTCTATTTTATCTCTTTTTTTAAGTATCATTATGTACATTTTGACTCTCTGGAAGAAGCTTTTTTGATAGAGCAGGAGCATGTGACGGATGTAGATATAGAAAAGTCCCTCAATACATTCAAATCTTACTTTTTTTCGCTTTCCGACTATCCTCTACGTACACGGAAGCATATTAGCTCTCCTCTGCAAAAGTCTACCTGTAAACGTTTGAATATGTTTCTCAGATGGATGGTACGCAGCGATGACAAGGGTGTGGATTTTGGTATTTGGACAAAAATAAGCCCTGCACAGTTGATCTGTCCCTGTGATGTACACGTAGAACGTGTTGCCCGTAAGTTCCGCTTGATTACCTTGGACAAGGTTCATTGGAAAACAGCTGTGGAGCTGACACAAAACCTACGTTTATTGGATCCCCAAGATCCTGTCAAGTACGACTTTGCCTTATTTGGCCTCGGTGTGGAGCGAGAGGAGTAAATGATGTAGGGGCAAATAATTATTTGCCCCTACACCGTACAAGAAAAACCAAGTTTTCACGTTTTTCAGTAAATACCTCGCTATACATGAGAATATTTTGTATCTTGAACACAACTAAACATTATCGATACTATCGTGTTTGATGTCAGGCTAAAAATAGGCTTAATTAATGCGCTATTCATTGTTTTTATGGGCAGTTCCGTGTTTGCCCAGAATACGGTAGTCGGATTGGTGCAGGATACCTTGGGTAATCCATTATCGACCGTAAGTGTCAGGCTGACAACAAATCAAGATACTTTTTCTCAGGTCACGGATATGCATGGCCGATATACCTTCAAAGACGTGGAAGGTAGTGTCATGTATCTCACGTTCAATATGTTGGGGTATAGAGTCGGCTATCAATCTGTGCTCGCTATCAAGGAAAATACGACAATCGACGTACCTACTGTGTTGATGAAACCTCTCTCTTTTCTTATCAAGGATGTGCACGTTGTCAAGGTATTGCCCATACTGATGAAACAGGATACGATACAGTTCAATTTCGATGCGTATAAATTTCGTCCAAATTCTTTGTTGGAAGAAGCGATCAAGAACTTGCCCGGCTTTAATGTATCCAGAGATGGGGCAGTCTACTACAATGGGAAGCAGATTCGTCGGGCACAGGTGGACAACAAGGATTTTTTCGGTGGAAACCTGTTGACAGCGACGAAGAACTTGCCGACGGGATTTATCCAAAACCTACAGGTGATAGATTATTATGACAAGGCAAACCCAACTATGGGTGGAGAGCCCGAGAAGATTATCAACATTACGCTCAAACCGGATAGAAAGCAAATTTATTTTGGACAGGTCACTGTCGGTGGTGGGACCAATGAAAGGTATTTAGGTAGTTTTGGCGTCAATAAATTTGACGATGGACGTGAGATTTCGGTCATTGGATCCATCAACAACACGAATACGAATATGGTGTATCTGGGGGGGATGGCCGACAGCCCTCGCAAGCGCAGCCTGCTGGATATAGGTGACTATGCAGATCCGGTGGATGGATTGAACAAGGTAAGCTCCCTGGGGCTGAATATTTCGGATCGATTGGGCAAGAGTTTTGCGGTCAACACGTCCTACAACTTTACGCAGCGGAGGAATGTGACGGATGGTTTTTCACGGTTGACTTCTTCCTATATTGGCAATACCATATCGCGAAAGGAAGAATATATCATGGAGACCGATGATCATAATCACGGTCTCAAATTTAACCTCCAAGGTAAATTTGCTAATCAGGATGAGCTGCGGGTAACGGGAAACCTGAGCTTCAGCAGTCAGACGGTGTACAATAACAAGGATACGGAGATCACCAATGCCCAAGTGAGAAATAAGGGGCAATTTCAGGATACTTCGAAGTTTACCAGTCCTAATGGGGATGTAGGTGTATTCTATTCGAAATTTTTCAAGCAAAAAGGACGAAAGTTGGTGGGTAATCTCTCTCTGCGTTCAAACAATGTAAACCGAAACGAGAATGTAAACGAAAGCTATTCAGAAATCGCAATCGTGTCGGGCAACGTGGAACGGAACACCTATCTGCAAGATCAGTTGATCCATCAAAGAAATGTGACGAATTCTGCCAGTGCATCTTTGGCCTATACAGAGCCTTTTATGGATTTTGGACGTTTTGAGTTTAGCTATTTGTACGATATTACGGGAATAGATGCGGTGCGTTCGGTGTATGATAGACTGGATGCGGACAATCCTTCTTATATCGATTCGCTGGCGGTGGATTACGGATACTATTACAAGTTCCATCGATTTGGATTGAACTATCTTCATGAGATCAAAGATGTGCTACGGTTTAATGTGGGCTTTGCCGTGGAGCCTTTGAGGTTGGAAGGTAATTTGTCGTTGGAAAATATGAAGTATGACTATGACAATATCAATCTCGTACCTACGGCCAGTTTTTGGTATAGAATTTCGAAGGATTTGGATTGGCAAATTGATTATAGAGGCAAAAACAATCAGCCTAATTTCAACCAGATTGCCCCCGTCGTAGACAACAGTAATTCTCGCAATATCATCATTGGAAATCCCGAATTGAAGGCTGAGTTTTCGCACCGCTTTTCGACACGGATTCGTAAATCCATTCCGTCGAGGGCACAATATTTGGAAACCAATTTTTCCTATAGTAAGATTATGGATAAGATCGTGAGTGACAAAAGCTCCTTGCCCAATTCGACCATACAGCAGACGACTTTCAGGAATGCCAGGGGATATTACGATATGAGGTGGTTTTATGTGTTCAATACGCCTTTTGTCGTGGACGATCTACAATTGGATCTGATGGGGAATACGGATTATTTTAATCATCCTTCCTATATCGACAATCGCAAAAGGATAACCCAACAATTGATGCTTAATCAGTCTTTGCAACTTAAATATTTGTTGAACGATTATTTTGAAACGGGCTTTGTCGCTAATTATAACCTGAACAATGCCCGTTATGATATCCCTTTTCGGACGAATATCAGCGTTCATACGATGCAGTGGGGTATGAATACCAAAACGTATCTGTCGGACCATGTGTCGGTCGGTGTGGAAATGTCCCAACGTTACAATGAGGGATACACCAACAGTTTTATGAACATCAACCAGACGGTCATCAATAGTTTCGTGGAGCTGACCTTTTTACGCAACAAATTGGGCTTATTGCGCATTCAGGGCTTTGACTTGTTGGATCAGAACAAAAATATGGGGATTTATTCCGAATATATAGGCAATGATGTGTACGAGGCTCGAAACAACAGGCTTGGGCGCTATTTTATGCTGTCGTTGAATTTACGTATCCAAAAATATCCGAAGAAACCATGAAAGCTGTCGTCATAACTGAATTTGGAGGGCCGGAAGTCCTACAGGTTGTTGAGGTATCTGTGCCGGAGATAGGGGCAACACAGGTGTTGGTCAAAGTTGGAGCAGCGGGTGTCAATAGACCTGATGTTTTTCAGCGCAAAGGCAATTATCCGGCTCCACAGGGTGTGCCTGCGGATATACCGGGGTTGGAAATTGCGGGCTATGTGGTCGAAATAGGGAGTGCGGTGTCTTCTTTTCGGGTTGGTGATCGTGTAATGGCCTTGGTCGGTGGCGGAGGATATGCAGAATATGTTGTCGCAGAAGAGGGATGTTGCTTGCCGATTCCGGCAAATGTTTCATTTGAACACGCAGCTTCTCTGCCCGAAAATGTTTACACAGTATGGCATAACGTGTTCGAAAGAGGGCGATTGTGTGCCGGGGAAAAGTTCTTGGTGCACGGAGGTTCCGGTGGCATCGGGTACACAGCCATACAGTTGGCAAAATTGTTTGGTGCCGAAGTTTTCACGACGGTGGGCTCACGGCGAAAAGTTGATTTTGTCCGGTCATTAGGAGTAGATCATGTCGTGCAGTATAGGGAGGCAGATTTTGCCGAGGTGTGGAAGCAGGAAGGAATCGATGTCATTCTGGATAGTATTGGAGGTGCTTATTCTGATAAAAATATCTGCTTGCTCAATGAAGAAGGGAGATTGGTTTATATCAATGCAGTGGATGGCGGACAGGTGTCGCTCAATCTTTTCAAAGTCATGCAGAAACGTCTTGTATTGACCGGTAGTACCCTGCGGGCTAGAGACATGGTTTTTAAAGGACGTTTGACGCAGGCGATTGAAAAACATGTACTCCCTTTGATCGCAAATGGACGATTTGTGACGAGTGTAGATCGTGTTTTTCCGTATGAACAGGCTTCGGAAGCACACAGGTATATGGAAGCTGGGCAGCATGTGGGAAAGATCGTGTTAAGTTTTGGCGTTAGGCTTTAGGCTATGTTATAGGGTCTAAAGCATACAGCCTATGGCTTAAGGCATACTTTACCCGGAAACCGTTCGGCGTATTGCAGTACAAGGCTGTTCATATAATAGTTGCTGATACATCGGTCTTTTGCAGAGACGAGATCGGTTGGATCAATAGCTTGATGCATGACGTCTACAAATCCAAAGGCGTAGAGTGTATTGTCCTTGTAGTACACATAGGATTTTTCTTCCAGATGACGTCCTTGGTCAATCAGTAGAAAGGTCTGCTGTTGTGCAAAAAGATGGTCTATAGCTGCCTGTACGCGGTTATTGTATATATCCACCGGAGGGAGGTTGTCGTAACTAAATCGAGGTTTGCCATCCGATTGGGGAGAATAGAAGGTGCAGAGCTTGCTTTCCAATTGGAAATCTTCCACGAGATTTAGCAGTAACTGGTTTCCGTCCGTTGCCCGTTCGAAATATTGAAGGGTTTCGGTATTCTTGTTGAATTTGGATATGAGCAGACGCTGATACCCCTTTTGATCTTCATAGCGGACAAGGCCAAATTTGGGCTCGTATTTTTTCAATGCGCTGTTGTATTGGGGCCAATGTGTTTTGATCATTTGACATTCCATCAATAAGGCCATCAACTCTGTGCCGCTTTCTTCGAAATCTATGGAACAGATTTCATTGAGAAAGGCTTGTCGCCTTTGCGAACCATTGTTGCCCGAAAAATGGCTCAACACTCTTTTTTTGATGTTGATGGCTTTGCCGACATAGATGATCTTCCCGCTCCTGTTTCGAAAGATATAAATGCCTGCCGTATCGGGTAACCTTAAAAAATCTTCCTCATCGATATGTGTGGGCAATCGGTGTTCTTTGGTCTTTTGTAAGGTGGATGTGATGATATCTTCCCTGTCTCGTTGTATCAATGTTTCGAACAGTTGTACTGTCGCCTCTACATCGCCCATGGCCCTGTGCCTGTCACGGATGGCAATGCCGAGATTGTGGCACAATTTCCCCAAACTGTAAGACGCCAGATCGGGTATGATCTTACGGGCAAGCCGCACAGTACAGAGTTTGGGGGCTTTCCAACTATAACCTGCCGATTGCAATTCTTGTACAATGAAGGAATAATCAAAGTTGACATTGTGGGCAACAAATATCCTTCCGTGTAACAGATTGTGTATCTTGGGAGCAATGTCCGGAAAAATAGGTGCATTCTCGACCATTTCGTCGCTGATCCCGGTCAATGCCTGTATATGGAAAGGAATAGGCATAGCGGGTTTTATCAAGGATTGGAACTTGTCGATGATATGCTTGCCGTTGTGGATGATGATGGCTATCTCCGTTATGTTGTTTGCTCCGGCATAGGAACCCGTCGTCTCTATATCCACAATCGCATATTCCATATCCAAAAATACGAAATAATATTACAAACAATCCCCAATCCTTTTAGAGAAAATGTTTTCCTTACTGACGTACTTGTCGTATAGGTAAAATCCAAGATTTGCCAATAGCAAAGCAATGAATCCCGCGACACCGGTCACACCATTTATCAGATCATTGCCGCCGACGAGATACAAGATACTAATACCGGCAATGGCGTTGTTCGTACCGTGGAATATAGCGGCAGTGATGACCGACTTCGATTTGATGACTACATAGGTCATCATTGGACTTAATAATATGCACAAAATAACCATCATACCAACCCCTGCGATGGGATGCTGTGGATAGTTGTGCCCGATGAGGATTAAGGGGAAATGCCACAGCCCCCAGATAATCCCCGTAATCAGAGAAACAGATAATGTTTTTTTGTGTTGCAGTTCCCGTAACAGATAGCCACGCCATCCGAGTTCTTCGCCAAAGGCAAATAGAGCGTTGATGGTATATCCTGCAATGATGGCACTGCCCAATTGTATCAGCAGAAAAATGAGAGGAGGGAATTTTGAAAGTTGTTGTTTGGCCAGCTCGGCCTGCTCCGGAGGCAAACTGGACAATAGGCCATCATAGCTCGGTGAGAACGATACACCGGGAAACAAGAGGCTTATGCCCAGAGCTATAAAGCTATAGAGGATAGGGACAATTCCAGCGACCAAAAACCACTTGTTGCCACGAACAGAGATATGTAGGTTGCTGAAGGGTTTCTCTTTGTGGATGACTTGCAGGATAATGGCGCAAGCAGCAGGCAACAGCATATAAGTAGATGCAAAAACCGTATAAACTAACCCTTTGGCTTGATGCAATCCTAGCAAGATGACTATCCCGGCTATTGCCCAACTAAGTGCACAGGTCAGGATGATGAATTGGACGGATTTTTTCATAGACGTGGCTTGCGATTATGGAACACCATAAAGATACGAAAAGATCTGCATCTGTACATCAAGATCGTTGGCAAATGTTGTACGACAAAGAACACGAGGTGCTCATCGAAGATAATCCGTTTTTTATGTCATGTCGACGATAGGAAACTTGCCTACCGCAGGCAGGTATCGATTTGCCGGAAAGACAGATTCCTTTCCGATATTCGGGACAGGCTCTACCGTCGGAATGGCAATGATGTTTCAACAATAAGCTTTTTGCCTTAGCAGATGATCGGCGATGACCAATGCGGCCATAGCTTCGACAATAATGACGGCACGGGGCACGACACAAGGATCGTGACGGCCTTTGCCGGATATTGTGGTTTCTTCGCCTGCCTGGTTTAAGGTTTGTTGGTCACGCATGATCGTCGCAACGGGTTTGAATGCTACTTTAAAAGTGATGTCCATACCGTTGGAGATACCACCTTGTATACCTCCTGAGAAGTTGGTGTGTGTAATGACTTTGCCATCGTCGGCCGAGAAAATATCGTTGTGCTGCGAACCTTGTAGCTTGGACCCTTCGAATCCCGATCCGTATTCGAATCCATGTACAGCATTGATGCTGAGCATAGCTTTTCCAAGATCTGCGTGGAGCCTGTCAAAGACCGGTTCGCCCAATCCGGCAGGTACGTGACGGATAATCGCTGATATGCGACCGCCTACAGTATCCCCGGCCTTGCGGATATCGTTGATAAATTCTTCCATTTCATGTGCTGTAGCCGGATCGGCACAGCGTACAATATTGGCCTCACGGGTTTCCAATAGAGTCTTGAGATCGCTGCTGTCCACATTGGGTGCTTCGATAGAACCCACACCGGATACATGTGCAAAGATCTCGATGCCTTGTTGTTTTAAAAATAGTTTTGCAATGGCTCCTGCAGCTACACGTGCCGCGGTTTCACGTGCCGAAGAACGACCTCCACCACGGTAATCACGGATGCCATACTTCATCTGATAGGTGTAGTCGGCATGTGAAGGACGATACTTGTCGGCTATATGCGAATAGTCTTTTGAGCGTTGATCTTCGTTGGGAATAAGAATAGCAATAGGTGTCCCAGTGGATTTGCCTTCGAATATACCCGAAAGGATCTGTGCGGTGTCACTTTCTTTGCGCTGTGTCGTGATCTTGGACTGTCCGGGACGTCTTTTGTCCAATTCGGATTGGATAAAATCCATGTCCAATTCGATATTGGGAGGACAACCGTCGATGATCACACCGATGGCTGTTCCGTGCGATTCGCCGAAAGTCGTGATCTTAAAAAGGTTGCCAAATGAATTTCCTGCCATTGTGTTAGTATTGAGATATATGTGGTAGGGGCAAATGATTATTTGCCCTTACTGAATTATGGAAAACCCCTGTTGCTTCAAATGATCCCAATACATAGGATACGATTTTTCGACAACCTGTGGTTCTTCGATGTGGATTGCCGGGAATACCAATGCCAATGGGGCAAAAGCCATAGCCATGCGATGATCTTCGTAAGTGGCTATGGAGAGTTGTTCAGGCTCTTTGAAATTTGCCGTTCGCAAATGGTAGGTTTCGCCGTCCACCACCAATTCTACGCCGAATTTAGCAATTTCATTTTGCAATGCTGCTATGCGGTCAGTTTCTTTGATTTTTAAGGTTTCCAATCCGGTAAAGGATACGTCCTTTTTCAAAGCGGCTGCTACCACCACGACGGTCTGTGCCAGATCGGGACATTCTTTAAAATCAAACAGTTTTTTGTCCGAGATGAAGGTTGTCTTGCGGAGCTGGATACCGGTTTCGGTAAATTCCGTAGAGACACCAAAATGTGCCATGATCTCTGCAATGGCCATATCTCCTTGCAGGCTGTTTTGCTTCAATCCACGAAGGAAGATCTCGCCTTGTTCGGACAGAGCGACCATGGCGTACCAGTATGAAGCAGCACTCCAATCGGGTTCGATATAAAGAGTGGCTTCCTTGGCCTGTTGTGGGGCAATATGGATTTTGTTGTCTGTCCATTCGTGTGTGATACCGGCTTCTTCGAGCATGTTCAAAGTCATGGTCACGTAAGGACGGGAGGTCAATTCGCCTTCGATCTCCAGTGTCAATCCTTTTTTCAAGGCGGATGCCACCAGTAGAAGGGAAGAAATGTACTGGCTACTGATATTGCCCTGTATCTTGACGGTGTCCTTGCTTTGGAACAGTTTGCCCTCGATATGAAGGGGAGGGAAGCCTGTTTTTTTTGGATAATGGATGTCAGCCCCGATTTCTTTAAGGGCATCCACCAAAATGCCAATAGGGCGTTGCTGCATACGTTCCGTTCCTGTTAGGATAAAATCGCCCTGTACGAGGTTGAGGTAAGAGGTCATAAATCGCATAGCTGTTCCGGCAGGACCGATGTTGATGATTTGTTGTCCAGAACTCCTTTCATTGGCTTTTGCCAAAGCATTCGTCAGCAGAACGGTATCGTCTGCCTCTGATAGGTTCTCGATACGGACTCTGCCCTCGCTCAAGGCTTGTATAATAAGAGCGCGGTTGCTCTCAGACTTGGAGCCTGTGAGCTGTACCGTGCCACTTACCTGTTTAGTTGAATGTGTCAGTTTGATGCTTGTACTCATTATGCGTTAGCAACGGTTGAGGCATTCATGATTTCATTTTGTTTGCGGATAGACTCGTTGTGTAGCAATTCGAGGAATTTCACCGCAAAGTCTTCACTCAGGTTCAATGCTTTGGCTAGTTGAACACGTTTTTGCACGATCTCGTCCCAACGGCTTACCTGTAAGATAGTCACATCGTTGTCACGTTTGTATTCACCAATTTTCTCTGCTACCTTCATACGGTCGCCGATCTGCTTGATGATCTGATCGTCCAACTTGTCGATCTGCTTGCGCAATTCAGCCAATTTGTCCTCGAAAGCGGGATTGTTGGACTGTGCGTGACGCACAGCGACATGATCGAGCAAATCTGCCAATGCAGCCGGAGTAACCTGTTGTTTGGCATCTGTCCAGGCTACGGATGGATCGATGTGCGACTCGATGATCAATCCCTGCATATCCATGTCCAAAGCCTTTTGTGTGATGTATGGGATCAGTTCGCGGTTACCACAGATATGGCTTGGATCGTTGATGATCGGTAGTTCCGGGCATGCTGATTTCAATTGGATGGCTAGATCCCACATTGGCTCGTTGCGGAAAGCTGTTTTTTCGAACGAAGAGAATCCTCTGTGGATAGCGGCAAGCTTCTTGATTCCTGCACGGTTGATACGTTCCAGCGCACCGATCCACAGGGATAGGTCAGGATTTACCGGATTTTTTACCAATACAGGTACGTCTGCCCCGGCTGCTTGCAAAGCGTCTGCAATCTCTTGTACGGTAAATGGGTTTGCCGTAGAGCGCGCACCTACCCATAGGACGTCTACGCCTGCTGCAAGAGCTTCTTCGACGTGCTTTGCTGTAGCTACTTCTGTCGATGTCAATAGGCCGGTCTCTTCTTTGGCGCGTTTCAACCATTCCAAACCGATGCTTCCGATACCTTCGAATTCTCCCGGACGGGTACGCGGTTTCCATATACCGGCACGTAGTACGTTGACTTTGCCCGTGTTGGCCAATAGGTGTGCTGTAGAGACCAATTGTTCTTCGGTCTCGGCACTACAAGGACCTGCTATGATCAATGGTTTGTCTCCTGTATCTATCCAAGAGCTCAAAGGAAGGATGTCTAATGTATGTTTCATGTCTTAATGATTTACGATTTTTGATTTACGAATTACGATTTTTGATTTGAAAATGTCCTGAATCTTTAATCCTTGTTCTTTGTTCCGATTTATTATACTTTTTCATTTTTAATATACTCGCCCATGATGCTGAAATTGGCGGTATGCTTCAATACCTTCCGGATAGCGGCATCGTAGTCGGATTGTTTTTTCCATTCTACGTCTACATAGAAGTCGTATTCGTTGCGACGGCCGACTACCGGCATAGACTGTATCTTGCTGAGGTTGACATTCTGTTCGGCAAAGCATTGCAGTACATTGGCCAAGGCTCCCACGGCATTGCCGGTCTGAAACGAGAGGGAGGCTTTGTTGGCATTTTTCTGCTCGACGACCTGGTTGGAGAGAATAAGGAAGCGGGTCGCGTTTTTCTTGTGTGTCTCGATACGTCTTTCCAGTATTTCCAGGCCATAGGTCTTAGCTGCATGCTCGCTGGCAATGGCTGCGGCCGTTGTCAGTTTTTCATCTTTGATCTTTTTGGCGCATCCTGCTGTATCCATGCCTTCCTTGACTTCCCAATCGGGATGCTCGCTTAGGAATTCGTCGCATTGACGGATAGCGATCGGGTGGGATTCTACGATCTTGATGTCACTCAGTTTTACACCGGGCAGCGCCAAAAGGTTCTGTTGGATAATCAGGTGTACTTCGCCGATGATGTGAAATCTGTAGTCCCGCAGTAAGTTGTAGTTGGGCAATATACTACCTGCAATGGAGTTCTCGATGGCCATGACGACATAGTCCGCTTTGCCTTGTTTGAGCATCTCGCAGGTCTGTTTGAAGGAACTGCATTCAAGTGTTTCGATGTCGTCACCAAAATATTTGAGTGCGGCTTCTTCATGAAAGGAGGCTTTGACACCTTGTATTGCTATTTTTGTACTCATATTGTTTCTTGTCTTGTCACAAAAAAAAACCCGGATATATATATCCGGGACTTTTTTGTTTATTTCTAATCTATAAACATATTAATCCCGGCTTTTATCCGTAAAATAAAAGAAGCCAAAATAAAAATATGTTGTATATCTATTCATGTCTCGTATATGATGATCCAAAGGTATATGTAATATTTTATATGTGCAAATAATTTTGTAAAAAATGTTTTTTATACACTGTTTTTTTTGATGAAAAAAGCATAAAAAAGCATATGTTTTTGTAATAAAAATTTGATTGTTTTTGAATCTATTTTTTTATATTATATTTAATTAAATAATTTATAATGAGTAGTATAAATTTATTTTATTGTTTTTGTGTGTGTAAAATAACATGATTTTTATCCATTTTTATGGTGAAAATTACAACGTATTTTATATGTATTTTTTTTGAAAATATTACAAGATGTAGGTGTTAAATATTGTAGAGATATTGTGGTTTTAATTGATGTTTTGTGGTGCAAGTATAAAAAATATTTCGCTCCTATGAGACTTCTAATCCCGAAACTGTAACTTAGAGCCGAAAGAACTTTCATTTTATGCTATATCTATTATTGAGTATCTGTTGTAGTGTCATTGTTTCCGTTATTATCAAGGTAGGGCGTGCTAAGGGTATCAATACCCAGCAATTGGTGCTTTGGAATTACCCTATTACCGTACTGTTGTCCTGGGTATTGTTGCAGCCGGATTTTTCGTCTGTGCAGCTGGGCCAATTGCCTTTTCATTTTTACATCCCATTGGCTGTATTGTTACCTACGATGTTTATCTTTATTGCTTTGGCTATACAGTATAGCGGTATTGTCAAGACCGATATTGCCCAACGGCTTTCGTTGGTTATCCCGCTTGCAGCTTCGTTTCTTCTCTTTGGCGAAAGTTTGGCTGATAAAAGTCTGATAGGTGTATTGGTAGGGTTGATTGCTGTTGCCTTTTCCGTGAGTTGGCAATCCTCCTCTACTTCTTCGAACCACAAAGCTATATTTTATCCTTTGGTCGTGTTCTTGGGGATGGGAGGGATCGATATTCTGTTCAAACAGGTGACGCAGTACAGTAGAGAAGTATATTTTGTTTCCTTATTTATTGTATTTACCCTTGCCATGCTGGTTGCGTTTGGGATTTTGCTATATAAACTTTATTTTAAGCACGAACAATTGGACAGGCGAGCCATATTATGGGGACTCGGGATGGGATTTTTCAACTTTGCTAATATCTTTCTGTACATGAAGGCACATCGCTTGTTGAAAGACAACCCTTCGGTGGTCTTTACAACCATGGATGTGGGAGGGATTGTCTTAGGCGGAATTGTCGGAATGGTCTTTTTTAAGGAGAGACTGAGTTTGTTGAATAAGATCGGATTGGGATTGGCTATATTTTCGGTATTATTGATTTATTATCTGTGAGTTTATTTGAGGATACATATCTAACGATAGAAGCGTCTTCGGAAGGTATATTTCGGGACAGGGGAAGTAAGTTTATCGCCTATGCCTATCCTTTTAAGGAGGAGTCCGGGCTGAAAGACATTGTGGCAGAGCTCAAATCCCGGCATCCGAAGGCCAGGCATCATTGCTGGGCGTATAGACTGACCACGGACCGCTCGGTCTTTCGGATCAACGATGATGGCGAACCTTCGGGCACGGCAGGCCGACCTATACTGAATGTCTTGCTATCCAAAGACGTGACGAATATACTGGTCGTAGTCGTCCGTTATTTCGGGGGGACGTTGCTCGGTGTACCCGGCTTGATTCATGCCTACAAGATGGCAACGCAGGAAGCATTGGACAGTGCTGCTATTGTAGAGAAGACGGTAAATGATATATATCGCATAGATTTTGATTATTTGCAGATGAATGCAGTCATGCGTTTGGTGAAAGAAGAAAATTTACCTATCTTAAAGCAGCAATTTGACAACAACTGTTCGATGGATGTAGAGGTTCGAAAAATGCAGGTAAATCAGGTGCTTCAAAAGTTGGATAAACTAGAACAAATACGCTATACATACGTAATGACCTTATGATTGCAGATTCTGAATTGATTTTGAATACAGATGGCAGTATCTACCATCTCAACTTGAGGCCAGAGGATCTGGCACAAACCATCATCCTGGTTGGCGATCCCGAACGCTTGCAATGGGTGTCCCGCTATCTGGACAATGTGGTTGTCAAGAAAGGGAAAAAAGATTTTATCACCCACACCGGTCTATGGAAGGGGCAACGGATCTCCGTCATTTCCTCCGGAATCGGGACAGATAATATTGACATTGTACTCAATGAACTGGATGCATTGGTCAATATTGATTTTGAGACCAAATCCCTTAAAGACGATCTTACTTCTTTGGATATTATCCGTATAGGTACGTCGGGATCTATACAAGGCAATATTGCTGTGGGTACGGTACTGGCGAGCGAATATGCTATCGGCTTTGATGCCTTAATGCAATATTATATCAAGCCTTATACCGAACAGGAGACGGCTATCAAAGAAGTAGCCCAACAACATTTTCCGGCTTTGAATTTTCAGCCTTATGTGGGTAGGGCCAGTACGAAGCTGTTGTCCCAATTTGCATCGGATCTTCCTAAAGGGTTGACGATGACCGTCCCGGGGTTTTATGGCCCGCAAGGCCGACATATCCGGTCAAACAATGTATATCCAGACCTGATCGAAAAGGCCGTTGGGTTTTCTTTGGCGGAGAAGAGGATTACACATCTAGAAATGGAAACAGCAGGAATATACGCACTGGCCAATATGTTTGGCCACCATGCACTGTCCATCAATACGATCCTGGCTAGCCGTGTAAACGATCAACTCAGTGAAAATCCCAAACAGATGATCGACGATATGATCCGCTATGTATTGGAGAGGGTGTAACTTGATTGATACCTGTGTAATTTGGCAAACCTCATGAAAGTGTTTTATATTCGCTCATCCTAAAAGGCATATTGTAAAACTTAAAAACAAGACTACTATATTAATAATGAAAAAACGTAACAGATGGTTGTTGTTGGGTGCACTGATATCTGTGCTATTCGGCTTTTCTCCACAAACAACAGTCCCTGCGGATGTCGTGTACATCAACGGAAATATATTAACCGTAAATGCGAATAACGAAAGAGCAGAAGCTATGGCTATTCTGAAGGGGCGGATCTTGGCTGTGGGTACCAACCAAAGTATACGGAAGCATCAGGGCAAAAGGACAAAGATTGTAGACCTAAAAGGAAAAACCTTAATACCGGGATTTATTGATGGACATAGCCATTTTGGTACATTGACCCGATTCAATACAGTGGATATATCGCCACCTCCGGTAGGCCAGGTACTGGAGATCAGTGATATTGTACGTGTCATCAAGCAGTACAAAGATTCGCTCCATATACCGGCAGGCACATGGATTTTTGCCCGAGGATATGATACCGATCAATTAAAAGAAAAAAGGCATCCCGTCAAGGGTGACTTGGACGCTGCATTCCCGGACAATCCTGTGTGGCTGACTCATAATTCTGGTCATATGGCTGTGGTCAATTCATATGCATTGAAGCTTTCAGGCATCAACAAGGATACGCCTGATCCAAAAGGAGGTCAAGTCGTGCGGGATCCCAAGACGGGCGAAGCGACAGGACTATTGTTGGAAACAGCAAGAAACCTGGTAAAGACCAGGCGGAAAGCGTTGACATTGGAGGAGCGGTTGGATCTGCTTCAAAAACAGCAAGAATGGTACGCCAGTCATGGAATTACGACTGCGCAGAATGGAAGTACGAGCCTGGCTACGTTAAACCTGCTGAAAGAGGCTGCAAAACGTAAGCTGCTAGACATCGATGTAGAAGTATTGGCTGCCCGTAGTCTGATGTTCAGGCTGATCGATGAAGGAATGAAGTTTGGGAAGCTTGATAAGCGGTTGACATTGACAGGTGTGAAGGTATTTACCGATGGGTCTCCACAGGGTAAAACAGCTTTCTTTACCGAGCCGTATCTGACTGAAGTGCCAGGCTGTGATTCGGGCTGTATCGGTATGCCTACCATTACGCAAGGATTGCTTGATAAAAGTGTTTTGGAAGCTTTCAAAAACAATATACAGGTATATGCACACTGTAATGGGGATGCATCGATAGATATGTACATCGAGGCGGTAAAAAAGGCCAATAAGGCTCTTGGAAAAGGTAGTCAGGAGCGTAGGCCTGTTATCATACATTCACAATTTGTGCGGCCGGATCAGTTGGATGCCTGTGCAGAGCTTGGGTTGATCCCATCGTTTTTCACAAACCATGCCTACTTCTGGGGAGATGTACATACCGAGAATCTAGGTGTAAAAAGAGCTCATTTTCTGAGTCCGTTGAGAGCAGCAAAGGAGAAAGGTGTAATCTTTACCAACCATACAGATTTTGGGGTTACACCGATCAACCAGCTTTTCTTGCTATGGACATCTGTCGCCAGAGAGTCCCGTTCGGGTCAGATCATCGGTGCAGATCAGCGTGTCAGTCCTGAAGAGGGATTGCGGGCCATTACATGGAATGGTGCTTATCAGTATTCCGAGGAGAATGTCAAGGGCTCGTTGGAACCCGGCAAACTGGCCGATATGGTGGTGCTGTCCGGTGATCCTACAAAAGTTCCTGTCCATAAAATCAAGGATATTGTCGTGTTGGAAACCATTAAAGAGGGTAAGACAATATTTAAAAGAAATTGATGATATTTAAATAATGAGTTAATAAGGCGAAAGTCCTTTTCTGGCTGAATCGAACCTTAATAGCAGAAACAGGAGGATCGTAAAGCTCCATAAGGAGGATCCTCCGTAGCTGATAAAAGGCAATGGTATCCCGATGACAGGAACGAAGCCAATAGTCATGCCGATATTGATAAAGAAATGGAAGAAAAGGATGGAGGCTACACCGTAAGCATAGGTGCGTGCAAAAACAGTTTTTTGCCGTTCGGCAATATTCACGATACGGATCAGCAATGTCAGGTATAAAAGGATCAATACTGCCGTGCCGACAAAACCCCATTCTTCGCCTACCGTACAGATGATAAAGTCTGTGCTCTGCTCGGGGACGAAGTTGTATTTGGTCTGCGTGCCCTGTAGGTAGCCCTTGCCAAACAGTTGTCCCGAACCGATAGCGATCTTGGATTGGGTCAGTTGATAGCCCAGGTCACGTGGATCATCCAGTTTTCCGAGAACCACATCGATACGTCCGCGTTGATGCGGTTTGAGGATATTATTGAATATATAATCTACGGACAATATGTACACAGACGATGCCACAAAGAACAAGAGCAGGCTCATGATATATTTCTTCTTTTTGCCCAACAAAAAGAAAAGCAGCGTCGTGATCAGAGCCAGTATGAGAATGAGAATCCATTGATTGTACAATAGTGCCAGGACAAAGAATAAAATGGCTAGCCCTGCTATGATCAGGAGATTGGTTCCTACATACCCCTCACGATAGAAGACAAATACAAGCGAAAGGAATACAAGTGCGGAACCGGTGTCTTTTTGCAACAAGACAAGGCAAAATGGTAACAATACGATACAAGCACCTATCACCAATGTCTGGAGATTAGGCATTTTGTTCGACTGTGTGTTGAGGTAATAGGCCAATAGCAGGCATGTGCCTAGTTTTGCGAATTCGGAAGGTTGTAGTCGAAATGTTCCTAAAGGAATCCATGCCTGATTGCCCCCTACACTACGCCCTATGCCCAATACAGCGATCAATAGCAGGATGACCAAAATGTAAAAAAAAGGCGTCATCGAGATAAAAAATCGCTGATCGATGATCAGTATGCAGAACCCGAGCACGATGGCCGTGAAAATAAACAATGCTTGTTTGCCATCGTTTGCAGATAGATTAAACAATGCTGGATTTTCCGGATCATATACTGCTGCCCGGATATTGAACCATCCAATAAGGCATAGTATGAGCCAAAGACAGACTGTAAACCAATCCAGGTTGCCCAAAAAATTACTATGTCTCGTTCTAGTCATGGTGGCGTCTTATTTGGCTATGGTGTACAAGTAGATTGGACGTATGATCCGTGGACGAAGCCTGTCCGCGATCTTCGCTGTTCGAGGCTGTAGTGCTTACTTTTGCTTCCTGCGGCGTTGGTTTTGGAGCCGTTTTTGGCAGTAGGTTAGCGTTGTATATGCGATCCTGGATATATTTGGGCAGTGTAATAGTGTCTTTCAGATGTTGTTCGACCAGCATACTGGCAATGGGAGCGGCCCAGGTACCGCCATATCCCGCATTTTCGACAAATACGGCAATCGCTATCTTAGGATCATGACGAGGCGCGAAAGCAAAGAATACTGCGTGGTTTTCACCATGCGGGTTTTGTACCGTCCCGGTCTTTCCACACATTTCTATATCCTTTATCTTCGATCCGGCTGCCGTTCCGCTGGATACCGCCCTGCTCATACCTTCGATGACCGGTTCGTAATGCTTTTCATCTACACCTGCCCACATTTTTTCGGTGTATTCTTCTTTGATAATCTGCCGTTCGCCTATGCCTTTGATCAGGTGGGGGCGATAATAGAATCCTCTGTTGGCGACAATGGCCATGAGGTTGGCCATTTGCAACGGCGTGATCCCCAGTTCACCTTGTCCGATGGAAAGAGAAATATTAAAGCTGGAACCCCATTTTTCATTTCCGTAGCGTTTTGTGTAGAAGTCTGCGCTAGGGACCATTCCTCCCTTTTCTCCAGGCAGGTCGATGCCGAGCGTATGACCTAAACCAAACTTGCCCAAGCCTTCCCGCCAGAGCTCGTAAGCCTTGGGTGCCGGCATTCCTCTGGAATCGATCATACGGGCATATACATGACCATAATAGGTGTTGCAAGATCTTTGTATAGATTTGATCAGATCGGTAGGGCCATCGACATGGGTGCAACGCATGAACCCTCTGCCTCCACCATAGCGGTATCCCCCCGGACAATTGAAGATGGTTTGGGGGGTGATGATACCAGCCTGTTGGGCAGTCAGTGCGGATACGACCTTGAACACAGAGCCGGGGGGGTAGGAGGCCTGTATAGGACGGATAAAAAGAGGTTTTGTCGGATCGTGCAACAGTTTCATGTAGTTGTTGCCCCGTTCTCTGCCGACCATGAGATTGGGGTTGTAGCCAGGGCTACTGACAAATGTCAGAATCTCGCCCGTAGCAGGCTCGATGGCCACCACGGATCCCATCTTGTTTTTCATCAGCTTCTCGGCAAGGATCTGTAGATCCCTGTCCAGGGAGGAGACCAGACCGTCTCCCGAAACGGCCAATGTATCGTATTTGCCGTCCATAAAAGAACCTTTCGGCCTGCCCAAAACATCCACCATCAGATTTTTGACACCGCGCTGGCCACGTAGCAGTTCTTCATACGATCTTTCTACGCCACTAGCTCCGATGTAGTCTCCCGAACGATAGAACCCCTTGGAGCGCTCAATGTCTTTTTCATTGACTTCCTGAATATAACCGAGAAATTGGGCTGCGATACTATCGGGATAGCTGCGCACCGTACGGTTTAATGCATAGAACCCCTTGAATTTGTAGAGGTGCTCCTGGAGTTGCGCATAGGTTTCGCTAGAAACCATTTTTTCAAACGTAGAACTGCGGTAAGAGGAGTGGGCCTTTGCTTTTTGCATTCGGGTCTCAAAACCTTTGAGGTCGATATTCAACAATTGGCACAACAAGGCAGTATCCAGGTCTTTTACCTCCCGTGGTGTGACCATGATGTCATACACGGGTTCGTTTTGTACGAGAATTTTTCCATTACGATCCAGAATGACCCCACGGGCGGGGTAGATATTTATCTTTCGTAAGACATTGTTGTCTGCTGACAAACGATACGAGTCGTCTAGCACCTGTATATAAAACAGACGAACAAGGATTAGAATGGCTAATCCGATAAAAACACCGAGAATAACATATTTTCGTTCAAAAAAACTGTTGTTCATCCCTTTCGTTTAACTTGCCAGACGCGACTTCCGTCGATAGGTAACAATGCCAATAATAAAAATCAAGACAATAGTGAATACACTGCTCAAAACAATACTGGACAATGTATTTAAAAAATTCTTAAAAGAAAAAACTTCCACGAAAAATAACACGATATGGTGGGCCAATGTACTCAGCACCACATAGGTTCCAAACCATTTGAAGCCCATATTTCCCCAAGAGGGTGTATTCAACGATTCTTGTGCATCTATATCGAGCGTGATGCGATGGAAAAATATACGAAACCAGGCCAGGGCTACACATGCTGCGGCATGTACACCCACACTATCGTAAAAAGCGTCTACGGTAAGCCCGGTCAATAGTGCGATGACAAACAGCATGAAATTGGACAGGCCAATGGGTAGCAGCAATATAAATAAGATGTACGGAAAGGGAGTCGCCAGACTATAGTAGCCCATATTCTTGAACAGTCCTACCTGAATGAAGATAAGAATGAGAAAACGTATAATATTGGAAATCAAATTATTATTCATTGTCTTTGTTCAGTGCTTCTAATGAAACTTTTTCCTCTGCCAGTTTGTCTTTTACAATGTACACGTGATGCAACTTTGAAAAATCAGTGGTCAATAGTATTCTGATCTCCTTGAAACTTTCTCCCGAGACGACTTCCGGTTCAATGACATGTCCCACCTTTATTCCCTTGGGAAAGAGGGTAGAATACCCCGATGTGAAGATAGGTTGGCCTACATAAGCCTTGACATGATTGGGGATATCCCGAACCATAGCATATCTCGAATCGATGTTGTTGCCCCAGACCAATGAGCCGAAAGCGTCGCTCACACTATCCAGACTGACCGAGATCCGTATATCAGGATGTAGCAATGAACGTACCGTACTGAAATTTTTGGAAACATTTTCCACAATACCGACGATGCCATTGGATGTGATCACCCCCATATTGGCATGGACACCGTGGCTACTTCCTTTGTCCAATGTGATGTAATTGCTCTTTTGGTGGATACTGTTGTTGATCACAGTAGCCACTGTAAAGTCATACCTGTCTATTTCGATACTGTCGATCAATTGTATCTGACTGTTGGTATCGATGGCAAGAAAACCTTGTAGTTGCTTTCTCAGCAGGGCATTTTCCTCCAATAGCTTTTGGTTGTCATCGGCCAAGGCCAGATAAGCTTTCCAAGAGTTTATTTTTTTGAAATAGGAACCTACGACAGCATTGGATGAATTGAAGAAAGATGCGCGTTGGTAATTGTTATTGCGTACGACCAAAACGATAGAAAATACGAAAAACAAGATAAACAGAAAAAATGCGTTGTATCTGACCAGAAAGAGCCAAAGGTTTTTCATATGTATCTATTTTGCTTTTTAACGGCCATATGGAATACGCATGTGCGTGTTTGTATTTTCGGCAACATGTGTATTTCATATCAAAGAACCCAAATGTTGTCTGTTTCTAACAAATATGCGATATAGAAAGTTTAAGGCTTTGCTATATCGCATGTTTTTTATTTGCACAAGCGCATTACTGCATCAAGAACTTGAAACGTCCGATGTTTTTAAGCGCAATACCTGTGCCACGTACGACAGCACGCAGTGGATCTTCTGCAACGTGTACCGGCAATTTGGTCTTTGCTTGGATACGTTTGTCCAAACCTCGCAGCAAAGCACCTCCGCCAGTCAGGTATATCCCCGTCTGATATATATCGGCCGACAGCTCGGGAGGCGTAATCTCCAATGCCTTCAGTATCGCTTCCTCTATCTTGGAGATGGATTTGTCCAAGCAGTGTGCTATTTCGGTATAGGATACAGTGATCTGCTTGGGGATACCTGTCATCAGGTCTCTACCTTGTACGGCAAAGTCTTCTGGTGGTTCTTGAAGCTCGGGTAATGCTGCTCCGACCTCGATCTTGATCTTTTCTGCGGTACGGTCACCGATCATGATATTGTGCTGACGGCGGATATATTGGACGATATCCGAATCGAAATTATCTCCGGCTACACGGATAGATTGGTCACAGACGATACCCGATAGTGCAATGACAGCAATTTCTGTCGTCCCTCCACCGATATCGATGATCATATTGCCCACCGGTTCCTCTACATCGATTCCTATACCGACAGCTGCAGCCATAGGTTCATGGATCAGGTAAACTTCTTTTGCACCTGCTCTTTCGGCCGAATCACGTACCGCACGTTTCTCTACCTCCGTGATGCCCGAAGGGATACAGACGACCATTCGTAGTGAAGGGAAAAACCAGGATTTTCCACCGTTGACCAACTTGACCATACCCCGGATCAGATGTTCGGCAGCCGTAAAATCGGCAATCACACCATCACGCAAGGGACGAACTGTTTTTATATTATCATGTGTCTTTCCTTCCATCTGCATGGCTTGTCTGCCGATGGCAATGACCTTGTTTGTCGTGCGGTCAAAAGCGACGATGGAGGGTTCGTCGACAACTACTTTATCGTTATGAATTATTAAGGTATTTGCTGTACCCAGATCTATTGCAATTTCTTTCGTAAACCAATTAAATAACCCCATTTGGTGTGTTCTTGTCTTATGTGTTTATTTTTATGCAAACCTAATGAAAAAAAATCGTTTATGATAGCCTATCTATACAAAAAAATGATATATAGGTTTCCACTGGATTTGGTGGTATGTAATATATTCCGAACGGTTAAAATCACACTTTATTGTATATTCAAGCCAATATAATAATTAAATGTATCTACCGATAGATTTTCCTTCGTCAGACCGGGGATACCAAGTTCTTGGTATCGGTTGGAAATGTAAAATAACGCTTTCTTTTTCTCTTTTTTTCCGATATGTATAGGCATTTCAAATTGATCTACTTCACTGATCCAACGGCAATAAATCTTGCCGTCTGCCGCAAATTTAATGTCCAAAACAGGCAGGCTTTTGTATTGTACATACTGCTCGAAAAATTTAGAAAGGCGATGGCCCGAATGCGCGTTGATATAATGCACAATATCATCATAATTTACTTGTTTATGGTAGAATGTACTGTTCAGCCCCCGCAGGATAGTACGCCATTTTTCATCGTCATCAAGGATGGTTCGCAGCATATTCATGATGACTCCTCCTTTGTTGTACATGTCAGAGGAGCCACTTTTGTTAACGTGATACGGGCCTTGCAAAGGGCGATCGTTGCGGATGGTAAAACGATTGCCGTTTACATAAGCTTGGCTAGCTTCCCTACCGTAGAAATAATCGATAAAAAGCGCTTCGGAATAATTGGTAAAGGCTTCATGTATCCACATGTCCGCTAGGTCAGCCGCAGTAATGTTGTTGCCAAACCATTCGTGTCCACTCTCGTGCACTACGATAAAGTCCCATTTCAATCCCCATCCGGTATCGGAACCATCTTCTCCCAAATATCCGTTTTGGAATCTGTTGCCGTAAGCGATGGCGCTTTGGTGTTCCATGCCTAAGTGGGCCGTTTCGACAATCTTGTACCCGTCTTTGTAAAAAGGGTAGGGGCCAAACCAGTACTCAAAAGCTCGTAGTGTTTGTTGTACATTCTTGCGGAGATGATTCTTTTTTGTCTCGGTATTATTTTCTTGTAAGACATAATAATCTATGTCCAAAGTTCCTTTTTCACCAGCGAACACTTCGGAGAAATGTGCATAATCTCCAATATTCAATGCGATATTATAATTATTTATGGGATTGCTGACTTTCCAATCAAAACGGTCATATCCGTCCTTGAGTCTGACTTTATTGATCAATCTTCCGTTGGAGACGTTCATCAGCCCACGGGGTACAGCGACGGATATCAGCATGCTGTCTACTTCATCGGACTGATGGTCTTTATTGGGCCACCATACGCTTGCGCCCAATCCTTGGCATGCCGTTGCTACCCAAGGTTTGCCTTTACTGTCTTTTTTCCAGTCAAATCCACCATCCCAAGGAGCTCTGGTCGCTTGTATGGGATGACCTGAATAATGTACTGTAAACGAATCTATTTCTCCTTTTGGGATAATACGCGGAAAATCTACCATCACGGCGTGATATTCCCTGCTGAAAGGGAGGGATTGCCCCTTGTATTCCACCTTTTCCACGGATAGATTGTCGAAAAGATCAAATTGCAGTTTCCGGAAATCTTCGGTAGCCGTAAATAGAAACAAGTTTGTTCCGGAGATGAATTTGTTGGGGATGTCTACCTTTACATCCAGGTGATAATAATGGATGTCGTAACAGGTACGCAATGGGGTGAGTTGTCCACGCAAGGAATCGGCTCGGCTAAACAGTTCTGTAGCTTTGAAGATTTGTGCATAGCTATGATGACAGACAAGTGTCATCATAAGGGATAAAATTAAGACGAACTTAGACTGCATGGCGCTAAGGTATTAGGAAGTTATTTCTGCATAATCATCCGCTTTGGGGATATGATCTAGCACAGTGTACCATTCCTTTGGGATATTGATTAGTTTTCTTTGTACGAGATCCATCCAGGCCCCATCTACATTGACTTCGGCAGCTTTGGTGCCATCTGTTTTATAGACGATGTGCCGAAAAGAGAAACGCGCATTGGAGAGGTTGAGTTTGGTCATTTCCACGTTGACACGGATGATTTCGTCCAGCATTACTTCCCGGTAATATATAAGCTCTTCACGAAACAGGATTGGGCCTATCTTTTGCTTGGCAAAATCGTCTAGAGATAGGCCGAGCAGACGTAGCATATTGCTGCGTGCCTGTGCACAAAAATCTGCATAAGCTGAATGCCTCAGATGCCTGTTGGCATCTATCTGAGACCAAAGTACTTGTCCTTCATAGTATGTACGTGTTGTCATAAATATTTTGCTCTTTCTCCAAAAATAAAGAAATGAGATGATATTGCCGAAAAGTTATGTCAAGATGATATCGTGCCGGCTCTCACAGGATGCAATGTCTCTGCTCCCCGTAAGCATAAAAAAGGCTTCGTACCCTTACGAAGCCTTCATGTGTTCAAACAGTAATTTTGATTACTTTAAAATGAATTTGACACCAAAAGTAAATCCATCACCACTAAAACCTGTGTCGTGGTTAAGACCTAAATATGGTTTGTAATCGAGGTGCAAACCGAGAGGAAGAGTTGGTATCTTATATTCCAAACCTATCTGAGGACGCAAACCAAAGAAAGTTGTCGAGTTGTTATCGTAGCTGGCTATTCCTACCTGAGCACCGACACCTGCATACCATGCTAATCCTTCCGCTCCACTGATGGCTTTTTCATATTGCCAATCACCACCAAAAGAAACCCAATGATTGCGAAATGCAACTTGAAACTGTACAGCTTGTGTAGGAGCAATTGCCGTTTTGTATTGGATACCTACATTAGACCCGTCATCACCATCAAATACGAGGCCCAAAGCTGATTTATAAGGCGTTTGTGCTTTGGTCTCCTGTGCTCCGAAAAGCAATGCTGCTACCACAGCAGCTGAAAGTAATACTTTTTTCATAACGTCATAGATTTGTTTACATGTTTTACAATAATAATGTGAAAATAACAAAATCCCTGCCAAAACAAAAAACTGTGTGTGTTTTTTATGAAATATGTAGCTGTATGTTGATTAGTAAGGATTTTATTTTTGTGTTATATAGGAGTAAAACAACCCCAACTGGCCGCTGGCTTAATCACTCCTGTAGAAACGCAACATCTTGCGTTTCTACTCCTCCTCTATATTTTTTACATATTTTATCTGGATTTTAAGAAAAAAGTCGTAGTTTTGTCCGGCAAATAGAAACCCAGAAAGATATTTGCCATGCAATTAGATCCACAAAAATTCGTAGCTGAAGGTCTTACCTACGACGATGTATTGTTAATACCAGCTTATTCGGAAGTTCTACCGCGAGATGTAGATACCAGCACTCACCTGACAAAGAAGATCAAATTGAACATACCGTTGGTTTCGGCGGCTATGGACACGGTGACAGGCTCTGATCTGGCGATTGCGATAGCACAGGCCGGAGGTATCGGCATGCTACATAAAAACATGACGATAGACCAGCAGGCTGCAGAGGTAAGGAAGGTAAAGCGATCAGAAAGTGGTATGATCCAGGATCCTGTGACATTGCTGGCTTCGGCTACTGTAGGAGATGCTTTCAGTATCATGAAAGAACATAAGATAGGTGGTATCCCCGTCATTGATCTTGGAGGAAAATTGGTGGGCATCGTGACGAACAGAGATCTTCGTTTTCAAAAGGTAATGAGTAGACCGATTAGTGAATTGATGACCAAGGATAATCTGGTCGTGGCTCCAGAAGGTACAGATTTGGTGCGTGCCGAAGAAATTCTGCAGAATCACAAGATCGAAAAATTGCCTGTAGTAGATACAAACTATGTCTTGAAAGGATTGATCACGTTCAAGGATATTCAGAAATATAAGCACTATCCAAATGCCGCGAAGGATGAGCATGGCCGTCTTTTGGTAGGTGCTGCTGTCGGAGTGACTGCGGACACATTGGAACGTGTGGATGCGCTAGTCAAGGCAGGTGTCGATGTCGTTACAATCGATACGGCACATGGGCATTCATTGGGTGTCATCAATAAACTGAAAGAAGTTAAATCAACGTACCCCGATCTTCAGGTTATCGTGGGTAATATTGCTACAGGAGCAGCGGCTAAGGCATTGGCTGATGCAGGAGCAGATGCTGTCAAAGTTGGTATAGGACCGGGGTCTATCTGTACGACACGCATTATTGCAGGTGTGGGCGTCCCCCAATTGTATGCCGTGTACGAAGTAGCCAAAGCCTTGAAAGGTACAGGAGTGCCGATCATAGCCGATGGCGGCATCAAGCAGACAGGGGATATAGCCAAAGCTATTGCTGCGGGCGCATACACCATTATGGCAGGCTCTCTGTTTGCAGGTGTAGAAGAAGCTCCGGGAGAGACTATCCTTTTGGAAGGACGTAAGTTCAAATCCTACCGCGGTATGGGATCCGTAGAGGCTATGGAAAAGGGATCTAAGGATCGCTATTTCCAGGATGTGGAAGATGATATCAAAAAACTGGTTCCTGAGGGTATAGTAGGAAGGGTTCCTTATAAAGGTACATTGGCCGAGGTTGTCTATCAATACATTGGAGGCTTGCGGGCTTCGATGGGATACTGTGGAGCAGCGACTGTAGAACAATTGCAACAGGCGCAGTTTGTACGTATCACAGGTGCGGGATTGAGAGAGTCACATCCGCATAATATACAGATTACAAAAGAAGCTCCTAACTATAACAGTAGGGGGTAATGAAAATAACCTATGCTAGCGCACGAATCCTTTCGTGTGCTTGAAAGTATAGGCACGCGAAAGGATTCGCGCGCCAACAAAACGAAAAAGGCCGTTGTCAACGGCCTTTTTTGTTTTATAGCATACCGCCATCCACGGGCAGTATCTGCCCGGTCACATAGGCCGATAGATCGGAAGCTAAATAAAGACAGGCATTGGCCACGTCCTCCGGTTCTCCGGCACGTTTTAGCGGGATGCCTGCTTCCCATCCTTCGACCACTTTGGGATCCAGGACGTCAGTCATTTCAGTACGGATAAATCCCGGTGCAATGACGTTGGCACGTATATTACGAGATCCCAATTCTTTGGCTACGGATTTGGTAAAGCCGATGATGCCGGCTTTGGAAGCTGCATAGTTTGCTTGTCCGGCATTTCCTTGTACTCCCACGACGGATGACATGTTGATAAAGGAGCCTTTGCGGTTTTTCATCATGACCTTGGAGGCTGCTTTGGTTACGTTGAAGATAGACTTGAGGTTGATATTGATGACATCGTCCCAGTTTTCCTCGGTCATACGCATCAATAAACCATCTTTGGTAATGCCGGCATTGTTGACCACTATTTCCAATGTGCCAAAATCTGCAACGATGTCGTTGATTAGTTTTTCGGCTTCGTCAAATTTGGATGCGTCCGAGCGGTATCCTTTGACTTGCGTACCATAAGCTTGCAATTCCTTTTCCAAGGCTTGGCCTTTTTCTACGGAGGACAGGTAGGTGAAAGCGACATTCGCGCCGTGCTGTGCAAATATCTCAGCGATCTTGCGTCCTATGCCTTTAGAAGCTCCGGTTACTAAAGCAGTTTTTCCCTCAAGTAATTTCATGCATGTAATTGTTTTTAATTGCCGATTGTGTGTAGTGCAAAAATGTTAAAATTCCTCCGTAATCCCAAAGTTAATTGTTTTTAGATGATCGATGCTGCTACCTGTTCATATAGTGAGTTTTTAGTTTTTTGAGTCTTAATTTGATATTTTAATAAAAAAGAGTGATAAATGAAACAATTTTGACAAAAGCATTCGTATTAACGATTTATGAATATTAATTTTGCACGGAATTTAACACATCATGGGCAAGAAAAAACAAAAATCAGAAGTTGACGTAGTTCTTATCGGTGGAGGTATTATGAGTGCTACCCTAGGTACACTTATCCATGAGCTTAATCCGGATATAGAGATTGAAATCATCGAGCGTCTGGATGTTGTTGCGGCTGAGAGTTCGGATGCCTGGAATAATGCCGGGACAGGTCACTCTGCTCTGTGTGAGTTAAATTATACGCCTGAACAGGCCGATGGGGCTGTGAAAATCGATAAGGCCATCAAAATTGCAGAACAGTTTGAGGTTTCTAAACAATTTTGGGCTTATCTGGTGGAAAAGGGCGTCATGAAGAATCCCGAACATTTTATCCGTCAAGTACCGCACATGAGTGCTGTATTTGGTGAAAAGGATGTGAAATTTCTGAAGACACGGTTTGAAGCCATGATACAGCAAAACCTTTTTAAGGGGATGGAATATACCGAAGATAGGGCATTGTTGGAAGATTGGGTACCCTTGATGATGGAGGGCAGGGATGCTGCTGAACCTATGGCAGCGACAAAAATGGATATTGGTACCGATGTGAATTTTGGTGCATTGACCCGTGATCTGATCAACTATCTGGCTCAAAAAGGAAACGTACACCTCTCTTTGCATCAGGAAGTCAAAGATATTGAACGGGAAGATGATGGAAGATGGGAAATAGAGGTGAAAGACCTCAAAACAGGAGATAAACGGGAAATCAAGGCAAAATTTGTCTTTATCGGAGCAGGAGGACATTCCCTGTTGCTACTCGAAAAATCCGGTATCCCCGAGGCGAAAGGCTACGGTGGTTTTCCGGTAGGAGGCCAATGGCTGCGGTGCAAAAACGAGGAGATCATCAAGCAACACCATGCTAAAGTATATGGCAAAGCTTCGGTAGGTGCTCCGCCGATGTCCGTACCACATTTGGATACCCGTTATATCGATGGTAAACAAGCACTTTTGTTTGGTCCGTACGCAGGTTTTTCTACCAAATTTTTGAAAAAAGGATCTTATTTTGATCTGCCGGCGTCGATAAAATTGTCAAATATCAAACCCATGCTTTCGGCAGGATTGGACAACCTGCCCCTGACAAAATATCTGATCACAGAGGTCATGAAAAAGCCGAAAGACAAATTGGATGCTTTGAAGCAGTTCATGCCCACGGCAAAATTGGAAGATTGGGAAATCGAAAAGGCGGGACAACGTGTACAGGTCATCAAGAAAGATCCAAAGCATGGGGGGATATTGGAGTTTGGTACGGAAGTTGTGTCCAGTGCAGATGGTTCAATTGCAGCACTTTTGGGTGCTTCACCAGGGGCTTCTACATCGGTAGAGATCATGATACAATTGTTGAAAAGATGTTTCCCTGACCGTGCCAAGTCGGAGGAATACCGCAAGAAATTAAGGGAAATGATCCCGTCTTGGGGGCGTTCGCTGAATGATGATGAACAATTGTGCAAAGAGATTCGTGCACATACGCATCGTGCATTGAAATTGGATGAAATATTATAATTAAATAAACTTATGGGGTGCTAAAATAGGTTTTACCTATTGAGAGGCTGAGATTATACCCAATTCCGACAAGTCGCATTGACGTCAAGCTTGGTAAGCTATATCGTCATTTCGACCAGAGGGAGAAATCTATGGTTAGACAGAGAATTAATTTATTCATCCATAGATCTCTCTCTTCGTTCGAGATGACGACCTTTATTCAATTTGCTTTAACCTGATACCACAGAGACAAGTCGGAAGGAACCTGATCCAGGTAATGCTGGCGTAGGGATTAATTTCTAAATCATGTCTTTGATAGCAGTTTCATAAGTGCAGTTTTTAAAAACTCACTTTTATGGAAATAATTGAAACTCTTACTGCAGCTTTCCAACAGACCTCATGGTTGGAAAGATTTTCGGTACTGTGCGGTATCATACAGGTACTACTGTCAAAAAACAACAAAGTATCCAACTATTTTTTTGGTATAATGGGTATCCTTTCGGGAATGTATGTGCTATTTGGAGCAAAACTATATGCAGAGATTGCTTTGAATATGTACTATCTGATCATGAGTATCTACGGATGGTGGTATTGGGTGAATAATAGAACAGCGGCACAGCAACCTATTACGTCTTGTAGTCGAAAGGAATGGAGGGTAGTTGCCGGAATCAGTTTGGTCGGTTTTGTTTTTTTGTACCTCGTCTTAGAGCACGTTACGGACTCGGATGTGCCGGCGTGGGATGCTTGGGTGTCTTCTACTGCATGGGCAGGGATGTGGTTGTTGGCTAAGCGTAAGATCGAGAATTGGATATTGTTGAATATCAGTAATGCCTTTGCAGTTCCGCTATTGATACATAAGGACCTGTACTTGTTTGCTGCCCTGACGACTTTTTTGTTTATCGTAGCTATATTTGGATTTATCAAATGGCGGAAATTGATGACAATACAAAATCTTAAAACTGCATGATATGTTGACAGATAAAGAGATACAAACGATAAAAGATCATCAAGCACAGAGCATCAAGCACAGAGCCTTGGTAAAAGAACAATTGGAGATGATCTATGCAAGCAATTGGTTCAATATATGGGTGCCCACTTTGTACAAAGGCAAGGGGTTGTCCCTGGTAGATGGTTGTGCTTTGCTCGAAGAACTGGCGTATTGGGATGGAGGATTGGCTTGGACCGTGACGCTGTGCGCGGGAGCAAATATGTTTGCCGGATACATCGATCCGAAGATCGCACAAACTGTGTTTTCAGATCCGAAGGTCTGTCTGGGCGGAAGCGGTCGGGTAGGAGGCAAGGCCGTATGGGATGGTGAGAAATATACGATTTCGGGTGTTTGGCAGTTTGCCACAGGAGCTCCCCATCTGACTCATTTTACGTTGAATTGCTTTATTTACTACGGTGACGAACAGCAGGTCGATGCCGGGGGCAATCCGTTGGTATATTCTTTCTTCGTACCTAAAGACAAAGTGCTGATACACTACGATTGGGATACATTCGGTTTGGAATGCACCGCAAGCCACAGTTTTTCGCTGGAGAACGTAAAAGTAGAGGCCAACTATAGCTTCCAGATCAAGCCCGAACATGGGCAGGTAGACGAACCTTTGTTTCGGATACCTTTTATGCCTTTTGCCGAAGTGACCTTGTTGGTCAACTATATGGGGATGTATAGGCGTTTTTTGGATCTGGTTGAAAAGTACTTTTTTGACAAATCCAAAGATACCTTTTGGGAATCCACATATAGCAAACAACGGTTTAAGCTTGTGGATGAATGCCAGATCGGACTAGCCGGAGATCGTAAAAAAACAACTGAACTCATAGCAACCCTATGGGATAAAAATGTTGAATCTCCGATTGCAGAGAATGATCTACTGCTCCAGGAGATTGCTTTGTTTTCAAGGTCTGTCGTAGAGAGAATACGCGAACGTGTCGTACAGTTATTCCCGTTGGTTGGTATTTCCGGTGCACAACGGGAGAATGAGTTGAATATCGTGTTTCGGAATATCTTTACCGCCACGCAGCATAGTCTGTTGAATATATCATAGAGGAGATTTACGATTTTAGATTTATGATTTACGATTGTGGGTTTTCGGAATTGGTTGTCATTTGTAGCCAATACTATGTTCATATTAACAAAGTTTTATAATCTATTTGCCTTGGCTGTGATTTCTGCAATATCGAGGACTTCTATTTCTTGCTCTTTTTCTTTGATCTTGACGCCGTCAAGTAGCATGGTCATACAGAATGGACAGGCAGCGGCGACAATAGTAGCCTTGGATTCAATGACGTCTTCGATACGTTCTACATTGATGTCCTTGTTTCCCCGTTCGGGTTCCTTGAACATTTGTGCGCCACCTGCTCCACAACACAGGCCATTGCTTTTGCATCTTTTGAGCTCCACAAGATCGGCATCCAGTGTTTCCAATGCCTTTCTGGGAGCTTCATACACATTATTGCCACGGCCCAGATAACAAGGATCGTGATAGGTAATCCGTTTACCTTTGAAAGCATGGCCGTCAGCAGGTTTTAACTTCCCTTCATCGATCAGGGATTGGATAAGTTGTGTATGGTGGATGACTTCATAATGGCCACCTAAGCCCGGATATTCATTTTTCAAGGTGTTGAAACAATGGGGACATGCGGTAACAATTCTCTTGATCTGGTATCCATCCAAGACCTGTATATTCATCATGGCCTGCATCTGAAATAGAAATTCGTTGCCTGCTCGTTTGGCCGGATCTCCCGTACAACTTTCTTCTGTGCCTAATATGGCATATTTAATGCCAACATGATGTAATATCTTACATATGTCCCTGGTGATGCGTTGCGCCCGCTCGTCAAAAGATCCGGCACAGCCCACCCAAAATAGAATATCGGGGTTTTCGCCTTTGGCAACCAATTCGGCAACGGTAGGTATATGAAGTTGATCTTCCATGTTCTTTTTATATGATTACACAGATTTAAGAGATTGTACAGATTTTACGTCCTTGTTCCTTAATCTTTTTTCTTTAATCCATATTTGTCCAATTTGCCCTGTCCGCTTGTGCATATTTCCACGGTGCTCCGTTATTTTCCAGGTTACTCAACATATTATTGATACTGCCCGGTGCTTTTGATTCTTCCATGACCACATATTGGCGGAGCCCCATGATAATCTCTAAAGGGTTGATGTTGACGGGACACGCCTCTACACAGGCATTGCAGGTCGTACAGGCCCATATCTCTTCCCGCGTGATGTAATCGTCCAATAGGGATTTGTCATCCTCTGTAGCCTGCTCTTGGTCCAAATGTTTGCCGACTTCTTCCAACCGATCGCGTGTGTCCATCATGATTTTGCGGGGAGAGAGCCGTTTTCCGGTGATATTGGCCGGACAGGCTGCCGTACACCGTCCACATTCGGTACAGGTGTAAGCATCCAACAGGCTTTTCCATGTCAAATCTTGTATATCTTTGACTCCAAATCGGCTAACCTCACCGTTGGGGGGAGGTAGACTGGGATCCAACATAGCTTTTACTTCTTCAGTAACGGAAGCCATATTGTCGAATTTTCCTTTGGGTTCCAGTCTGGAAAAATAGGTGTTGGGAAACGCCAGTACAATGTGCAGATGCTTGGATATAGGCAGATAATTCAAAAAAGCAAGGACGCCAATAATATGAAACCACCAGCAGAAGCGTTCGATAAATAATAATGAACTTCCTTGATCCGGCAATATCCCGGCCAAAAAGGAGCTGATCGGAAATGCCCCGGCCTGTGTATAATGTTGGTAACCTATGTGTTGTAGTTTCTGATCTGCGGCATTCATAAGCAGAAAAGCCGACATCAAAAGTATTTCGGCGATAAGGATAAGGTTAGCGTCCGTCTTGGGCCAATTGTCGAGCTCCATCTGATTAAGCCTTTTGACTTTCAATATATTGCGTCGGACCAGAAAAAAGACGCAGGATAGCAGTACCAGAAACGCTAGAATCTCGAAACTAAAAATCAGAAAAGTATAAAAGCCACCCAGGAACGATAAGACACGATGTGTGCCGAAAAGGCCGTCGATGATGATTTCCAGCATTTCGATGTTGATGATACAGAAACCAACATATACACATAGGTGAAGTAGGGCAGGGATAGGTTTCTTGAACATTTTTTGCTGTCCAAAAGCAACCAAAAGCATGGTTTTAAGCCGTTTGGAGGGCTGGTCTTGGCGGTCTATAGGTTTCCCGATACGGATATTCCTATATATTTTGCGGGCGTTTTTATAAAATAACAAGCCCGCAGATACGAATAAGAGTGCAAAAATGACTTGACTGATCATAGTTGATTATTCCCGGTTCATACAAATATATAGATAATGTTATTATTATGTTTGCATAATATTTTGTTTAGAAGAGTTATAAATTAAAGATGCAAAAATCGTAATGTCATCAATAATTTTTAAAAAGTACTCAATTAAGTACTTTTTAACCCGTTGTGCATTATGATTTAGTTCAGGAAAAACAGAAAAAAGTTGTTCATTACGCTGATAATCAGTAAATTGTTTTAACGACAAAACGATTTAGAATGAACAACTTTAAGGCAAATTAC